>ERZ795051.10-NODE-10-length-287471-cov-7.811486_pt1 | contig 287471 bp, 302 predicted proteins | sample MGYA00375135_ERZ795051 | MGnify/ENA primary metagenome ERZ795051 (study PRJEB30180, sample SAMN05720222) | activated sludge metagenome | isolation source: Anaerobic digester | place: Japan | collected 2015-05-26 ... | reverse complement strand
AAAACAAATTTTATAATTTAGGATATAATGGCATAATCAATAATGATAATGGCTATTTTGGGTTCTTAATTAACGCTATAAAGAAGAACAAAGATGATTTTGGTCCTACAGTTTTATTTACCTCTGATTATATTAAAGAACTTAATTATCTTATAAAAAATAGTCGTGAAAAATCAAGTAATCCATTTTCTTTTGAGGACTTTGTACTTGAAAATGAAAACAGTATTAATTCAATTTATGTTTTAGCAAGTTTGTCTAATAAAGATAATGCTCAGCAAATATATAATGCAGGCAAGTTTTCTGATCTTTTTAAGCCAACTGCTTTTTTTGTAAAAGATGGAGCAAATATAAAGAGCACAAAAGAGGTAAGGGTATTAATTAATTATCTTGTAATAAAGAGGAAATATTTTAGAGACCCTCAATATTTTTTAAAATATAATTTAAGTACAGGTCTTTCACCTTCTAAATTAGGTGCCTACGAGAAACTAGATCACAAATACTGGGACACTAAAAAGAACATTTATCTTAAAACTCTGGAAGATAAAAACATAAAATTAATGCTAAAAAAGGACTTGGGGCATTATAACTATGATAAACTTTTATTAGTTCCTACAAAAGCAAATTATCCAGTAAAGTATGTTATGGATTTTGGACAAAACACCTATGTTAATGGATTCCAAAATTACCTAAATCCAGGCGCTCATGCATGGGCTTTCGACACTAAGAAAGGGGCAATAGACAATTACAATTTAATCTGGGAAGCATCAGATGTTTGTGTAGGAAAATCTGTTTGCGAAGAGAATGCATTTACTGGGAAAAATTGCTGTAAAGAAAATAAGGAAGTTCAAGATGGTAAGACATATTATCAATATATAGATATATTAGTTGATGGTGCAATAATAGGGATCTATAATCCCACAAGTAAATATAATGATGAAAATAGAGAATATACTCATTTAGCAATATATATTGGAAAAACAATAACAGGACTACCATTAGTTGCTGAAAGTACAGTGGATGGTCAGAAAATAAGTATATTAACTAAGGATATAAGAAATAGAGTAAAAAGAATATATGTGCCTAAAAACACAAATATAAAAAATATAAAAGATGTTATATTAAATCCAGATATATATCCTAAAACATATATAAATCTAACAAATGCGCAATTAATACAACTTGAAAAAATATCACAAGACAGAAAATCAAAAACTGATTATTATGAAGACCCAAATAATATAGGGGAAGGAGATATAGAAAATTTAGAACAAAATGAGTTTTCTCAAAAAATTGCGGAAAGAGCAAGGCATTATGCAAATTTAGGAACTAAATATATTTTTGGTGGCAGAAATGGATATAAATTAGATGGAGGTTTTCAACTGAAGAAAGGAATTGATTGTGTGGGGTTATTATATGTAGTAATGAGAGATTTAGGTTACATAGATGGATCTACTTCCTGTAAAGAAATATTCGAAAATGATTGTACAATTGCTGATTTTATAGAGCCAGTTAAGAAAAAAGATTCTGATTTACGTAAAGGACACATTTTAGGTATTGTTGGTACTATAGAAACTAGAGCAGATTTGGATAAACTACAATCAGGAGATTTGTTATTTTTACACACTAAATATTATTTTGGTCACGCAGGTATTTATGACAAAAAGTTACCAAATGGCAATCATCAATATATTCATGCATCAGGTCCTGGTGCCCCTGCAAAAGTAACATATAACACTCTTGAAGAAAAGTTAAATTCTGGGGCTTTAAAATTACCGTTCCACTATGGCAGAATTACTCAAATCGATATGGGTAATGTAGATTGTAGTTCTAATTATATATCTTATTACAAAAGAAAACTAGATTGTTGCCAGGTTACAGATTATTGTAAATTTTATAAATAATTTTTCGTAAATTTAATTTTTTGTTTTTAGTGGTGTTTTTTATTTTTGGTATTTTGTTATACTTTAGTGTTTGGTGTTTTGTCATTATTTAAGTAATTAATTATTTAAATAATAGATTATTTAAATAGTGAATTAAATAAAACCTTCGTATTTATAAACTCTTTGTTCTTTATAGTTAATTAATATTATGTGGAATAAAATGGTGATATAGTGGGGGTTATAACGATATCAATGGATTCAGAATCCGAAAAACTTTTAAGGGAAATGGCAAAAAGAAAGTATGGGACTAGAAAAGACGCGATAAGTAAGACAATTGTTGAGTCTTTAAAATCTCAAGAGAATAAGAAAGATGAAGCGATCAATAGGTTGCGTGCACAATTGGTAAAACCAAAGAAAGGTGGTAAAAAATGACACAAATTAGTTCTTTTGTAATTTCTGCAGATGTTTTAATTGCTGCATTTTCAGGAAATAATAAAAACAAGAGAGCTGCGACTCTGATTCTTGATAAAGGCATGAATAATAGTGCCTATATAACAGAACCAGATTTGATTGCATTTATTTCACACATGGCTAAGAAAAAACCAGCTAATGAGTTAAAATGCCTAGTGGAAGACATTCAATTAGTGTATAAAATACTTGTGCCTTCAACTAATGCGATAGTGGGGGCTATTTCTTTGATGATAAACAAAAAAATAGTTTATAATGAGGCTTTGCTTGTAGAAATAATGAAGGAAAGCAACTTATTTGTTGTTTATTCTTTTAATCTTAGGCCTTTGGCTGGTTTAAAGGTTAAACGCAAATATACTGGCAAGTAACAAACATCTGTAATTGTATTTTGCCTATGTGTGTTCTTGTCAATTATGATGTTGAAAAAGGATTTTAGCACAAATACTTGGACAGGCATTTTTTGTTTTGTGTAATGTATATTTATAAACATTTCCTTCTTCTTTTTTTAATAGAAATATTTGTTTAACTTAAAAAAGTTTACATATAAAGGAGAGATGAAAACATGAAAAAAGATCAAACAAAATTAATTATTTGGGGTCTTGTGGCGTTAGTGGTTGGTGTGTTAATAGGCACTTTCTTAGTTAGCCCGATGACTTCAGGAAATGCAAAAAGAGCACTATCTTCAATAAATGATAAGGCAGTTACAAAAACAAAAATATTCAAAGTGACAAATGAATTTGGGGAATCAACAATACATGTAATAAAAGAAAAAGTTGTCAACGAAAGTGGTGTGATGCCACAACTAGACGATTGTTGTTATTTTGGGGTAAAAACAAGCAATCACGCATCAGGAGTAGATCCAGACGGTGACCCTTATGAATATTGGGAGTGTGCAGGTCCAAAGTGTTCTGCAGAAAAATAGGTTGCTTATTTAATTATTTCTAAAAATAGTGCCTGAAAATAGGCGCTTTTTATTTTTTTAAAAATAGGCCTATTTAAATTATTATTTTATTTAATTTGTGAGTGTTATGAAGGCCAGAATAAATATTAATGTTGCAAAAAAAGCAAGAGTAGCAAAAACAAGTATAGCAAAAAAAGCAGGTCTTTTAGTTTTGGGTGGAACCCTTGCATTTTCAGGATTACAAGCAAAAGCAGAACGCAAAGTTAATGAACGCATTACTAAAACCAAACCAAAAATAGAACGTGTGCAATTAGTTGATAAAAAATATAATAAAAAAAATATTAAAAAACTAAAAATTAACAAATTGCTTTTATCTGATCACATAAACCAATTTTTAACTGATTACCCTAATTCAATTATTGTTGTGGGTTCAGAAGTGTGTGCTCCTTGTTTACAGTCAAAGAAAATAATTAATAATTGGCTAGACCTTATTAAAAATCAAAAAATTAAAAATACGCATACAAATAATCTATATTTTGGGGAGGCGAATTTTAATGAATTTATTGAATATAATCTTATGAAAAGAGACTTGCCAAATTCATTAAAAGGCATTCCTGCTATTTTATATTATAGAAATGGAAAATTAGTACGTGTAAATTACGGGTATTCTAATGGGGGCCAATTTATAGAGCAACTAAATAAAAATATATTAGATATTTATTTTAATAGGCAAAGGTAAACATCATAAAAGAAAACCTTATACATAAAGGCGCATTCCTTGTTAATAACTTCCTTATCTTCCGTATAAGAGCTATTAAGCCGACCGATAGTTAGAGAAATGTGTTTTTTTCTGTTATTTTTTGTGGTTTTTGGCAAGTTTTGGCTAGCCAAAACCACACAGAAACCTAAATTTTCTTATTTTTGTGTTTTTTTCTATATTTCGCGTTTTTCATCACTTTTTGATGTTTGTTATCACCTCCTTTTTTTCTTTAGACTTTTCTTTACATTTAGGGGTAGATCATTTGGCAAAGATTTTCTTCTATCTTCAGATTTCTTTTAAGGGGAAGGAAAAGGTCATGTAGAAGACGACTTTGGCAAAAAATCAAAATCTAGTAAAGTATCTCCTTTTTGTGTCTGCGTAATTGGAAATTTTAGTTCTTCCTATCAAACTTCTATTTCTTTGTATGAGATCATCTACTGATTTATACATAACGCAGATATTATCCTTGTATCTATTTCTATTTCTGAACATATTACATCACCATAAATATATGCTCCTTAAAACAGGGGGTATTTTCGGGGGGGTAGGTGTCCAGTGCGAAATATGAAATAAAATAAGTAGAGTTTGCTTAAAAATAGGGAAAATGAGATAATTATGTGTTTTCTTTAAAAAATAAAAGAAGAAATAGCTAAAAGCTATTTAGTTAGTTTCAGACATTATTCTTTTAAAATCAGCATTACATGCTTCTTGGTCATATGCATCTTCTGTACATTTATTTGTTATATATCCTGTGTATTTTTCATCCATTAAAATACAACATGCAGAAGAGATGCCGTATGTGTAAGTTGATCCATTAGAATTTAATCCATAACAACATTCTGAGATTGGAGAAGAGTCTGTTAAAGTGGCTGTAGATTTTCCTAAGGTTTTTAAATTGCTAATGCCTGCTCCAATTAACACACCTATAATTAAAGCAACTACTGCAATTATATATAACTTTTCCGAATATCTTTTTGATCTAGTGCTTTTTGTTCTAGTATTGGCGGTTTTCTTTTTCTTCATTAAATCCCTCCATATAATTATAACAAATAATATATTATATAAAATACATTATTTGCGATATCTTTTTAAAAAGATGCTTTGCATTATGTCCAAGTATTTGTGTTGATAATTCGCATAATTATAAAAAACATTTATATAGATAATGGTAAAATACATTAATATAACTACAACCTAAAAATTCAGAAAAAATATGAGACCAATAAGGATGAGTAGGAAAGTAACATCTTTTAGAAAAGAAGTTGCAAGAAAAATAGGCACACAGTTTCATTTAAGAGGAGATGTTAAAAAGAACAGATTTAAGGTTAACAAACCTGCCTTTATTGAGAACATAGATATCCCTGCATATCTTATTCAACCAAAATACAAAATGACATCAAAAGAATGGATTGAAAGAACACATTCTACAGTTCATGCAGCAATTTTTAGGTCCATAAGAAATGGATTACAAATAAGACTAAGTAATCCAGAGAAAGAAAACCCAAATAATCTTCCAATTATTCAGGTTTTTAGAACAAGGGCGGGTGGGGCATCTAAGGACACTAGATTTAATCAAGAATTTAATCAACATAGAGAGGTTTACGAAGAAGGGAATGTTCACGGAAGAAAAAGGAAAACATTTAAAGAAAGCAATTTAGATAAAAATCGATTTTTTGCTGATGTCAAGTTATTCGATGTATCTTTAACAAAAAAAGAATATATTGATATCGTTAATAAAATTAAAAGAAATTTAAAAAACGAGAAATCTCCTTTTTCTCTTGATGAACTTAGTAGAACTTCTTTCTTTGATAAAAGAGACCCCAAACTAAAAGAAAAGATTGCTTTATTTTATAAAATTTCAAAACTAAGGCCAATTGAATATACTTTAGAAACTACTCCCACAACAATAGGGGAATATATGTTTTATCTTGAGCTTTCAAAGGTTATGACAAACAAGCTTGTAAGAAAAGCAATTGAATATACAAACAAAAGATGAAAAGTTAATTCTTTTTCATAAGATAGTCTTTTCTAAAAAGGGTATAGTATGCTTCATCATAATATTTCCCAAAATAATATGCTGAATCCTTAAGTATGGCTTCTCTTTTAAATCCACAATTTTCAAGGACTTTACAAGATGCTTTGTTTTTAATAGCAGGTGTAGCCCATATTCTATGTAGGTTAGTTTTTGTAAATGCAAAATTAAGCACCGCTCTTACAAGCTCTGTGCAATAGCCTTTTCTCCAGTATTTGGCATCTATTCCGTAGCCAAGTTCTGCAGAGTTGTTGTGTTCTGAGATATTTAGACCTGCTGATCCAATCAGATATTTATTTTCTTTCAAAAGAGCATAGAAAGAAATTTGGGTATCTCCTTGGTTTTTTATTCTTTTTTTCATATTATTTTTGGCTTCTGTTAGTGTTATTTGATTTACAGAATTTAATTTAGTCATTTTGGGGTTTTTCCAAATTTCTAGCAGGCGACCAGTGTATTTCATCTCTGGCTTTACAAGTATTAATCTTTCTGTTTCAATCGGACTTGCAAGAAAAAGATATTTTGACATAATAATCTCAAGATGCAGAAAGTTTAAAAATAGTGTTTTGTCCAACTATGTGTGTAAATTAAATAAAAATGAAAATATTAAAAAAATAAAATCTTTATTTACCTTGCTCCTTTGAAATATTTATAAGTTTCCTCATAACATTTATGTCTGATTTCTGCAAGATCTTGTGTCTGTGGCACTGTAAAATCATAATAAAGATATACATATTCCTTGTCTGAAATAAGTTTTGGATTGATGTTATAATTAGGATAATTCTTTAGTAAATTTTTCTTTATTTCTTTAATCTTTTCTTCTACATCTCTAAGCTCAACAGAAGTAAGAGGTGCTTTTATTATCACAGGAATATTAACACCGCCACTATATGTTATTACTTTTTTTTCTAAGAAAATTTTGTTAGGTATTTTTACTACCCCTTTTAAATCAGTATTAATACGTTCAATAAAAACAAAGAAAGTACCAATATGTTTAACAATGCCTTCTTCACCATCTATTTTTATATAGTCCCCAATCCTAAATGGTTTTTTTGTAAGGAGCATATACCAAACAAAAAAAGATTGAATAACATCTCTGACAGCAAATGCAATACCTGTTGTTAAAAATCCTAAAACTAAAGCGATATTTTCTTGAGTAACACCCATTTTCCAAAGCACAAAGGCGGTTGATAAAAGATAAATAAATGAAATATAAAAATTACTTAATAACAATTTTTGTTCAGGTTCAACACTTTCATCAAAAATCTTGAATACTTGTGTTTGAGTTAATCTAATAAAAATGGTTGCTATAAAATAAGTCCAAAGTATAATAGACGCTGTTTTTAAGGCGGCGATTACTCCTATATTTATAGAAATCCATCCTTTATCATGTGCCATAACTATTGCAGTAATAGTTAATAAGAACATACCTAAATAAATTATTAATTTGTTTATTGCATGTTCAGATTTTTGAAACCATTTTTTTCGTATTTTTTGTATCTTTGAATTACTCATATTCTTCTTCCTATTTTCAAACCACTCTATATATTTTGTTTGAATATGTTTATATAGCTATTTTATTTTTTCTTTATTAAAATACCCCATTCCTGTAAGTTTTATAAGGACAAGCTGTTTAACAACATCTGCTCTTGAACACCCTATTTTATTTACGAGATCATCAATCAACTTTATTTGCTCTTTAGAAAAATATGGGCTAACCCTGTATTCAGAAACCATTTTTTCACCATTTTATTTTTTAGTAACTCTAAGAGATTTACAATAGTAACTAATGGCACAAAACATTTATAAATTGCTTGTACTAATCAGTTACTAATGAGCAACAAAGAAAAAAGGTGAGAAATATGAAAAATATAGAAGTAATTGAGAGAAAAGGAATTGGTCATCCTGACACAATAGCAGATGATCTTTCTGAAAGGTTATCTGAAGAATTATTCAGAGAATACAAAAAGGTTTATGGAAGTCCAAAACATTATAATGTCGATAAAACAATGGTTTGTGCAGGAGAAATCCAAAATAACAAATTTACAAATCCTGTAAAGATAGTTTTTGCAGGGCAATACACTAAGTTAAAAAACATTGATGACATTTTAGAAAAAACCGTAAAAGATATTTTGTCTTTTGAAATAAAGAAAGGCATGAAATATGAGGTTTATAATTTCTTAAATCAAGGCAGTCCTGATCTTAACGATATCTTTGCATGTCAAAAGGCAAACGACACAAGCTTTGCTGTTGGCCTTCCAGAAAGCAAAAATGAAAAATTAGTAAAGGAAATTGGAAACTATATTGATAATCTTCATAAAACAGACAAGCACATAGGAAGAGATAACAAAGTAATGTTTGTTTTTGATGGTAAAGAAAAGCACATATATATTGCTCTTGCATTTATTAACAACTTCAAGTCTAAAGAAGAATATTTTAAATATAAAAAACAGTTAGAAGAGAAATTAAAAGCCAAATTTAAAATAAAGAACATACAAATAAATATTGGAGACACAAAAGAACTGCAATTTTTAACAAAGACAGGCACATCTCTAGAAATGGGAGATAGTGGTGCAACAGGCAGAGGCAACAGAAGAAACGGATTAATAACTCCAACAAGACCAATGACATTAGAAGCCTACTATGGCAAAAACAAAATCACTCACATTGGCAGAACCTATCAAGATTTGGCAATTACTATGGCAAGGAAAAAGAAAAAAAATATTCTTTTACTTAATAAGATTGGCGGAGATATAAAAAAGCCAATTGTTTTTGAGATCTGATTTATTTTTCTAATATTTTTTTTGTTTCTTTTATTGCTTTTTTTGTTGTCTTAACTATTTTTTTAGCAGTTTTGTGAAGGTTTTTTTGGAGGTGTGCAGTTGTCTGTCCAACTTTTCGTGTAATCTTCTTTTGATTTACTTCAAATCTTTTTGTTAATGCAATTATGCCATAACGCACAGGTCTAAAGGTAATTATTTCCATAACTATATTTTTTTCACTTTTTGATGATGGCCTCTTATCTTTTATTTTGCTTGTAAATATCGCAGTAATTATTCTAAAGAAAACACCAATTGCAAAAACAATTAAAAGTCCGTGTGCTTCTGTGCCATAATAGTTTGTTGCAATTTTATTTATTAAGGTACCAAAGAGGGCACCAACAGTTAAGGCAGCTGCTTGAAATACCATAAAAAAAGTATAGTGGGTTATTAGGTTTTTTTGAAGATTTTGATAGATATAAGTTGTTATTGATAACCCAAGGCCAGCAGTAATAAAGGCATCAATAAATATTAGAAATCCTAATATCACAAGGTTATTTGGAACAGAAATTAATGCTAATGGATAAAGAGGTATGAAAATCATTGTTGCCTTAAGTACTCTTGTTGCCCCAAACCTATCACAGGCTTTTCCCCAATAGAAAAGACTTAATATTACACCTATTATTGCTGTTATTTCTAAAGTTAGATATTTTGTGTAGCTTAGTTTTATGATTTCAAGTAAATAGAACTTATTGTATGGAATAGTAATGTAAATACTAAAATAGTAAATAAGAATAACAATCATAAAGTAAAGATAGGTCTTGTCTTTTATCATCTCTTCTTTAAATACAGAAAACATTGGCTTTTTTTTGTGTACAGTTTCCTTTATTATCTCTTCTTTGTCTTCTGTTTGACTCATTGTGTTAATAAATAATCCAGAAATAAATCTACAAAATCCTGCAAATATAAAGATTATTGTAAATCCAAGCAAACTATTTTTGTTGTTTATTGCTTGTAATAGATATCCTGCAAGAATTAAAGGTATGATTGAAATCAATTGTAGAATTACACTTTTTCGAGCATTATAGTTTCCAATCTTATTTATGTCAAATAACTTTCCTATCCAGTCGGTATAAACAGGTCCAGTAAATTGGCTAATGATTGTAATTATTGTTGCTATAATTAACACAAACCAAACTTGTGTTTTGCCTTCAAATAAAACATGCGAAAAGCCTATTGGTATCCATAAGGCCGCATGCACCATTACAAAGAAAAAAACCATTTGTTTTTTGGAATTAAATAGTTTTAAGATATCGTATGAAAAAAAGCAAACAATTGCTGCTATTAATAATGGAGCATAAGATAATAATCCAACCTCAAAACTGTTAGCCCCAAGTTCTAAAAGATAAGGCGTTAAGAAAACTGCCGTAAGATAATACATTATTGCCCAGAAAATTCCATCCAGTACAGAATACTTAAAGTCTCGCTTTTGTTGCGATGGTGTTTGTTTAAAGTTTAAACTCATATGAAGATCAATATAATAATATAACAAAAATCAATTTAAATTATGCTTTTAGGTTTTGTCCTAAGTAAATACTAATATTTAAAAACACAAAGAACCTAAATTGTTTATATGGATGAGAAGATCACTATTGACAAAGATACTTTAAAAGCAATAGCTTCAGATACCCGTTTAAATATACTTAAACAATTAGATAAGAAAAAACACACTCTTTCTGATCTTTCAAAATCCTTAAAACTTAGTGGCCCAACAATCAAGGAACATCTAGATGTTCTTTCAAAGGCAGGCCTAGTTAGAAAAGAAGCTTCTTTAAGAAAATGGAAATATTATTCTTTAACTTTAAAAGGAAAAGGAACATTAAGGCCTAACGAAACTAAGCTTTTCTTAACCTTGTTAATCTGTGTTGTTGTTGGTCTGGGTTTACTTGTTATGTTAGGGTTGTTTGCGAATTTGGGTTCTGCAACAGGGAAAGGTTCAACTCAGCTAAATTCAGTAGACATGATGGCAACATCTGCAGAGAACTCCACATTGGTTGCAAGAGATTTTACAAATGTAACAACAGAAGCAGTAGTAGTAACCGGCATGACTGATCAAAATATTACAAAACCAATTAAGAAACCATTATTCAATTCAAATTATCTTATATTAACTATATTGATTTTGATAATATTTTTGGTTTTTGTATGGTTTATAAATGAAAAACAGAAATATAAATAACCTACCTCTTTTTAATCTTTTTATATTTTATTTATTTATAAATAACAAAGCGAAATAAATATGAAAACACTGATTTTTTATCATAATGATGTTGATGGGTTAACTTCTGCTTTAGGTTTTACTTATAACGATTATATGCAAAATCACGACAACAAAATTCCAAGCTATGAAGATCTTAGAAAAAATTATTTCTTTTTTGAAGTGCATTATGGTATAAAGAATATTTTTGAATATTTCTCTGATTGTGGTTTTGATTGGGATAGATTTGATAGGGTTGTTGTTTTAGATTTCTGTTTTAATAAAAACATTATGCTTCAGCTTTTAGAGAAATATAAAGAAAACTTCATATGGTTTGATCATCACAAAAACACAATAGATGAGCTTTCTAAATATGATATACCTGGCATGAGACACGATTTGATGGCAACATCAACAATCGTTTGGAGATATTTTAATAAAAAGCCTTGTCTTTTTTCAAGATATGTTGAGGATATGGATATCTGGAAATGGGAATTGCCAAATTCTAATGAAATATTACAATATGTAGATTTTTTATATATGCAAATTAATGACAAAGACAATCCTGAAAAAGAATTTGAAATTATAAATCTTTTCTTGAAATATTTCAATGATGAATATTTTAATTCCCAAATAGCAGAAATCACTAATCACGGAAAATTAATAGATGTTTACATAAAAACAAAAGTAAAAGATGACATTAATAAAGGCAAGAAAACAACCTTTGAAGGATATAATGCTTTTGTTTTAAATTCTCAATTTAAGCCTGGTTTTGTTTCTGATTATATTTTTAATAATAAAGATTACGATGATATTGAGTTGGTTATTGTTTGGTATAAGAGTTATGCAAAATCAGGAGAAAAACAAAATTTTGATAAAGTAAGTTTAAGATCTAAAACAATTGATTGTTCCGAAATTGCAAGAAAATATGGTGGCAATGGCCATCCTAAAGCAAGTGGTTTTGTTATTTCTGATATAGATGATATCATACAATAGAGATTTCTTTTAGTTTTGTCATTTTTATCTAAACAAAGAATTTGATATACAATTATATTTAAATTATTTTAGGTTTATAATTATTTAATGACAAACAATTACGACATTATTATTATAGGTGCTGGACCTGCTGGTATTTTTTCAGCATACGAATTAACAAAATCAGTTTCTACTAAAGATCTTAAAATATTATTGATAGATAAAGGGCAATTGGTAAAAAACAGGCAAAAAACAGATGTTATGACTGGCTTTGGTGGTTCTGGGACTTTTTCTGATGGTAAGCTTCATTTTACTCCTGTCTTAAGCCACGAAAAGATGTTTCATCTTTATTCTATATCTGAATATCAAGAATATCTAGATTATGTTGAAAAACTATTTATTGATTTTGGAGTGCCTCCAGAATATTATCCTAAAGATTTAAAGAAAACACAGGAAATTGTTGATATTGCTCAAAAAAATAATATTAAACTATTTATTCGTAAAACAATACATGTTGGAACAGATAGACTTCCTGCTGTTATTCAAAATATAGAAAATCACCTTAAGAAACATAACATAGAGTTATTACCAAACACAGAAGTTGTTGATTTGCTTGTTAAGGATAATGTGATTTATGGAGTAAAATTAATTGATGGCACTGAACTTAATGCAAAATATGTAATTTGTGCACCAGGCAGATACAATTCTTCTTGGGTTGAAAAACTCTCACAAAAATATAATCTTGAAAAGCTCTATGATAAGATAGAAGTTGGAGTAAGAGTAGAATTCCCTGCTGCGCTGATTGCAAAGCATGCAGAACTAATGTATGAAACAGTATACCTAATGTATTCTAAAACATATGATGATGTGGTTAGAACTTTTTGTCCATGTCCTAATGGCTATGTAGCTACTGAAGAATATGATGATTTTGTTTGTGTTAATGGCTATAGTAATCATAACCTAGATGGTAAAAACTCTAACTTTGCTTTAGTCACAGAAGTCAAGTTAACAGAGCCACTTGAAAACACAAGACTTTATGCAAACTTTGTAGCACAAGGTGCAACATTAGTTGGCGGAGGAAAGCCAATTGTTCAAAGATTTAAAGATTTACAGGCTGGCAGAAGAAGCACATATAGAAGATTACAACATGCTCATATTTCTCCATCTTTAAAGGAAGCAATACCTGGAGATATTGGGCTAGCTTTACCTTACAGAATTACAAAAAATTTAATTGAAGGAATTGAAATGCTTGATAAGATTCTTCCTGGCTTAAATGGAGATTCTACTTTTCTTTATGCTCCAGAAGTAAAATTTAGATCCACAAAGATAAAAACAAATAAATATCTTGAAACACAAATTAAAAATTTATTTATGATTGGAGATGGTGCAGGAGTTTCTGGCAACATTGTTAGTGCAGCAATAACAGGAGTTATCGCAGCTCAAGGAATTATAGATAAAGAAAAGCAAAAATTAATTTCTAATTATTCTATATAAAACCTCTTACAATAACAACAGGTGTGTTTGCATCTGCACTACCAGAAACTAAATCAGCAAGACTTGCTACAAGGTTTTTAACTTTTCTTGGTGTTGTTCCTTCACAAGCAATTTCCCTTTTGTCTGTTCCACTCATTATTCTTTTCTTTTCTCTTTCTATTGCTTTTATTATTTCTTCTTTGCTTTTGCCTTCGCTATAGAGTTTTTGCATTAGATATTTGGTTTTTACACCCACTCTTCTTGTATTTTTAATACCAGAAGTTACTCCAAATGCACATACAGGGTCTGCAAGCTCATAAATTCCAGTATCTGGATCTTTATATGCCCCATCGCCATACACCATAACTTCTATATTTTTCTTAAATTCTTTTTTAACCATTTTTTGAATTTCAAGACTAACCTTGTCTGCATCTCTTGGTGGCAATTTTAACAGCCCTTTGTCAGGATCAAGTATGTTTGAACCTAAAAGCCCATATTCAGAGTGTGCCTTTTCATTTTTGTTAGAGCAGATGTCCTGAAGTGTGATTGTGTTTTTAAATTTCGGTTTTATTTTTTTAAGCAAATTATTTCTATCATGTACATTTGAAATTATTAGCCCATCAATTTTTGATTTAATAATATCTTCTGGGTTATTGGACAAAAAAATTTCTGCTTTTGCTCCTTTTTCCTTAATAATATCCTCATAGAATTTTATATAATCCATTCCAGTTTCAGGATGTAAAAATCTGTTTTTTCCAATCATTTGTAAAGTAATCTTATCTTCTGATTTTAATTTTTTCTTTCTTAAGAAATCTTCAGAAATTATTTGATTTCCTTGTTCATCAGCAGGAAAAGACAATTGCACTATTACTTTTCCATTAGGTACTGAACTTGCAATTGCTTGAAGTATTAAAGAAAATCTGTTTCTTGAAGTTATTGGAAACAACACTCCTATTTTTGAGTTTTTTTTGAGTTTTAATTTGTTATTAATGTCTTTACTTATATCTGAAAGATTTACGAAATTGTTTTGTGTGATTGCAACAACAGCTTCTTTTACACACAAAATATCTTCATTTTTTAAAAGTTCTGGGTTTTTCTTAAATGTTGTTTTTATAATTTCTACAATTTTATCTTTTGGGGTAATGATCCCTGTCTTTACTCCATATGCGATTACGCCTGTATTTTTGTTATTGATCATTTTGTTTTACACTCCTTTCTGTTATGTTATATTATAGATTAAATAAAAAATATGCTTTTAAACATTTGTATTTATCATATTAATTAAAAAAATAAAAAGGTGAATTTAAAATGGTATTATATAAATATTGTCCAAGATGTTATTCTTTAAATGTAGGATTAGATTCTGCAAGTGGTAGCCAAAAATGTAGGCAATGTGGTTATATTGGGGCTATGTCTCAAGATAGCATTGATAAAATAAATGTTATGAAGAAATCAAAAGATAGTCAAAGATATGCAGCAGCAACAAGCAGTGCGAAACCAACTTTAAAAGCAGCAGGCCCAGAAAGTGATTGTGAGGTTATTAGAAAAGATGACCCTTACAATGACGATATTGAAAAGATAGAGGTTGCTGAAAAAGAATATATGGCTGAAGAAGATGATAAAGATATTGATGAGTTAGAAGCAAGACAATCAAATATTATGAAAAGATCTGCTCAGCAGCCAATTCCACAAAGACATGGTATTTCTCCAAAAAACACTCTTTCAGCAAAAGAAAGATTAAAAGGAAAGAGTGATGGAAAAGATTGGGATTTATTATAAATTTTATTTTATCTTTTCATATTAGATTTGAATCTTCTGATTTGGGAAGATTGAATTTATTTAAATGAAAAATGGTGAAAAAAAATGAAAAAAGAAAACACGAAATGGTATTTTATAATCGCATTTACTTTAGTAGTCGGAGCAATTATTGGCTATCTTGCAACAACTAATCTATCAACTATAGGAAATGCAAAAGCAAATATAATTTCGACTGCAAACAATATGACAGATTATGAAAAATTCGCATTTGACGAAATTGAGAATTACAGAGTAAATAATAATATAACAAATGCTTTAATCTATCGTGATAGCACAGACGGTAAAAACATACCTAGCACGATAAAAAGTTATACATTAAATTTATATACACCAATTTTTACAGATACTGGTGTTGTATTAATTGAAAATGATACTGGCCAAATAAATGAAATTAAAGCAAAAAAATGTGATACTATAACAGTGGATGTTAATCTTCCTGACGGAAGTGTGGTGGCGACAACATACCATTATAATAAAAAAGGAAACTGGGTTGTAAATGTAAATAAATTTTAAGTCTTTTAGTAATGGAAAGAGTGATGGAAAAGATTGGGATTTATTATAAATTTTATTTTATCTTTTCATATTCTTTTTTTAGAAGTAGAGCATCTTTGTGAGGTATTGGGCTTTCTGAAATTATAACACCGTTTGCTTTACTCTCTACCAGTTTTTCAAGGATCTTTTTGTAAGGAAAATCATTTACTTTATCTTCAAGCATAACATGGTTTCTCTCGCCTTTTGGTGAATATTCAATTCCTGACATATGGCAATGCATTTGCTTAACATAATCTGGATAACTATTTAGTTTTTCAAAAAAAGAGTTTATATTTTTTTGCTCTTTAAAATATCCGTTTTTTCTAGCGTGCTGGTGAGAAAAGTCAATTACTGGTAAAACCTTTTCTTCTTTGTATTTATCATAGAAATAAAAGATGTCTTCAAGAGAACCGACTTGCGTTTCTTTTCCTGTAAGTTCTAAGCCAATATTTATTTTTTCTTTATTTCCGCGCTTGTCAAGTTCAGAGATTATCTTCTCTAGGCCAAGAGATATTTTTTCAAGAACAATTGCCCTTTCTTGGTTTTGAAAATAGCCAGGGTGAAACAATGCGATTTTGGAACCGATTTCTTGTCCAACTAATAGTGAGTTTGTAATATAACCTATACTATTTCTAATAATCTCTGGATCAAAAGAACTAAGGTTGATATAATAAGGACAATGAATACTAAGAAGAATGTTTTTTTCTTCTGCGGTCTTTCTTATCTCTAGTAGTTTTTCTTTGTTATTAAGCTTAAGATAAACTCCTCTAACAAACTCAATCTCTAAAGCATCAAGATCAAAAGAAGCAACTTCTAATATTCCTTTGGTGGTCTGATCTTTTACCTTTGGTATTACTCCATTTGATACACCAGGAATTCCCGCAGTTCCAAAATATAACTTATTCATTCTTTTTCAATCTTTATACAAGAAACCGGACAACTATCTGCTGCAACTTGATTACAGCCTATTTCTGTAATTTTTACTTTTTTTGGTACGGGTTTATCGCCTTGGTGTACCCAATTATCTGGGCAAACAGCAACACAAGCTCCACAACCCACACATTTATTTTTATCTTGTATGATTTTAAATCCCATTGAATCGCTCCTTAATTTTTATTACATTAATAAAATATAAAATAAACATGTATTTAAATGTTTCTTTCCTCTATAAATATATTTTATTATTAAAAAATAGATGTATAATGTCTGATAAGTATAAAAAATTCAAGGCTTCTGTAGAGAACCCTGGCGAAATTTATAGTTCTATATCAGTAGATTCCAGGGATTTTTCTAAACCATCAGACAAACTTACAAAAAGAACATCTAATAAATATGTAACTTTATGTAAAAAGGTTCATCAAAAGTTTCCAAGCCTAGGAGTAAATGGCAAATACAATGAAGAATACCAAAAGGCAATAGATTTTCTAGATTGGGATTTAACAGCAGAAGAATATACTGCAACAACAAAGTTTGTTTTGTTTGCAGGGTTGTTTCTTGCTTTGTTAATTTCTGGTTTATCTTATTTTTTTCTATATACTCCTATATCTGAAGCCTTTGGTAGTTCAATGATGGCATTTTTCTTGATTTTTGGAATACCTTTTGGTCTTTTTATTTTTGCTTTTATTTCTGTTCAAAGATATCCTTTAAAGAAAGTTTCTGATGAGAAGATTAAAGCATTAACTTTTGTTCCTGAGATTCTTGGTTATATGATAATGTCTATGAAACTAGTTCCTAATCTAGAAAAAGCAATAGAGTTTGCTTCAGAACATGGACATGGAAAGATTGCAGAAGATCTTAAAAAACTATTGTGGGAAGTAAAGGTTGGAATAAAAAACAGTGTTGCTGAAGGTTTAGATGATTTGGCTTATCGTTGGGGAGATATTTCTATAGAATTAAAGAAAGGATTAATGAAGATTAGAGCATCAATTATTGAATCTTCAGAAAGCAAAAGATATCAGCTTCTTGATCAGACTATGTCTGAAACTCTAGATTCTGTAAAAGGCAAACTTGAAGACTATGCCAGAACTTTAAATCAGCCAGCAACAATTATGTTTTATCTTGGTATATTATTACCATTATTATTGATTATTGTTTTACCTGTCGGCTCAGCATTTTCTGGTTCTGCTCTTGCTCAACCAATTTATTTGATTTTAATTTATAATATTTTTATACCACTTGCTTGTTTTTTATATGCTCGAAATGTTATTAAAAAAAGGCCACCAACCTACCAACCACCAAATATTCCTTCTGATTTTCCTGGACTTCCAAAAAAGAATCATTTAAGAGTAAAGAACACTCAGATTAATGTTTTTATAATTATTGCAATACTTCTTGTCGGGAGTGTGGTTGTTGGTTTTACTTTACAAAAATCTTATGGTATGACCAAAGAAAAGATTTTAGAAAGGGAACATGGCACTACCACTCCAAACTGGGACTGTACGAGAGAAGAAAGGCAACAACAATTATCAGACCCTACATTTATGTGTGCTGATGAAGTAAGGTTTTGGCAAGATCCTAAAAATTCCATAACTCCTTATTATCTAATTTTTTCCATATTATTGGCAGTTTCTGCTTCAATTTCTTTGTGGGCGTATACTACAAGTGTCTATAAGAGAAAAATACAACTTGCAACCGAAACTCAAGAAAAAGAATTTAAAGACTCGCTCTATATTATTGCAAGCAGGCTTGGAGAAAACAAGCCAATTGAAGATGCATTTGATCATACTAGAAGATTCTTGCCAAAGTCTACTGTAGCAAAGGACATTTTTGGCAAAACTGTTGATAATATCAGAATACTTGGTTTAACTTTACAATCTGCTGTCTTTGATAGAAATTACGGGGCCTTAAAGAACAATCCTTCAACAATAATTAATAGTGCTATGCAACTTGTTGTTGATTCTGTGCAGATGGGTGTTAATGTTGCTGCAAAAACCTTAATCTCATATTCTATGCAACTAAGAAATACTGATGAGATTAATCGTTTGCTTTCTGTTCTCATTGCTGAGATTACTGCAACATTAAATAGTATGGCTAAGTTTATTGGTCCGATTATTCTTGGTGTAACAACAACTCTTCATAAAGTTGTTATTTCTACTCTGGCTTCTGTTGCAAGTTCTGGGGCGATACAAGATATGGCAAAATCTTTAGAAAGTACAAATCTTGCAGAATTAGGAATGGATTTAAGTGCTGTATCTTCTTTTGGCACAGCCATTAATGTTGATGTTATTGGCAAGCTTGCAAGTGCAACTTCTTTTACTATTATTGTTGCAATTTATTTGATTGAGATTGTTCTAATAATGACTTATTTTACAACAATGATTGAACAAGAAAATATGACATTAGTAAAATACAGGATATCGCAAACTCTTCCAGTTGCAGTTGTTTTGTTTATATTAACTATAATAATAGCAAATTTGGTATTATGAATTTAAAATTAAATCAAAAAGGAGATGATTCAGCTTCTGAAGCCTATAGGCTACTTATCGGGTTTATTCTTGGTGCAGCAATTCTTGTTATTATTATGAATATGATTAATAGCACCCAAAATCAATTAATAATAGTAAGCAACCAGAAACTAAAAGAAGGTCTTATCTCTGCCGTTAAAAGCACAGGGACAAGCGCGAAAACTCCTTTTGTTATTGAGGACTTAATGCTTAAAGGGAATATTTCAAAGACAACAATTACAAATTATACAGGTTTGCCAGAAGAATGCATGGCTTTTGTTGCTGGCCCAAAGCTTTTTTCAGTAAACGACTATAATGTTTTAAGAATAAAAACAAGGCATCTGAAAATGAATGTTTGGGCATATTGTAATTTTATGCCATCTGGTAGTAATCAACTCCCAGATGCATTAAGTCCTGACACAAAGTTGCAGCTTACTCAAGATAGAAGTGTTTGTCCAACATATTGTGTGTTTTTCTTTAATATTAAACCACCAGAGGGTCTTTACACTTCCAATCCATAAGATTAATGTTTATAAACAATTCCAACTATTAATATAGTAATTAAATACATGAAAATGTGAAAAAACATATGAACATCTTCACTAAAATTTTATTTATTTTTTTAGCAATCATTATACTTATACTTGGCTTTGTTGTTGGAACCTTTATCTTGACAATTATATTTGTATTATTAGTTTTGATGACTTTGTTGTTTGTAATCATCTGGTTATTTAATAATCTTGTAAGTCTGTTTAAAAGTAATACAGCAAAGCTTATCTTTAAGTCAGTGTTTTCTATGGCTGCAACATATGGTATAATTAGTCTTTTATGGTTGTTTTTTGGCAAATTTTTATTACAGATAAATAAAACTGTTGCTTTTAGTGTTGTTTGGGTTGTTACTGTTTTTATCTTTGGCATATTATGGTATCTATTACACATAAAGAAACACACAAAGCAACACAGATATCTTTGGGACGATTATAAAAGCACTCCAGATAAATTAAATGGCTGGGATGTTCTTTTAATGGCTGTGTTGCCATCAATATTAGTCTATATATTTAATTTAGCTCATGCTATAATATAGTTTCAAATTAAGAAAAATTATATAGTTTATGAGGGTTTTCATAAATGGAAAATATCAAAAAAAAAGAAGATCAAGAATATATTGATTCTGTATTAGAAAAAGAAAATGTATCTACAAAACACAATACAGATTTTTATAAAAAACTAGATAGTTCTTTTTTAATTGGTAGTTTATTTGTATCTGTATTATATGTTATAACTGTTTTGTTATTTCCTATTGCTGGTGTTTTTAACAATCATGTAATTAATTTTATTTTTACTGCAACATTTATTTTTGCAGTATCATATATTGTCTTTAATTTATTATTTTGGGTAGTTGGTTTATTTTTTAAAAAAATTAGAAACTATAATAAATTTAATTTTATTGCAAAATTAGTAATCTCAATTATTTTAGCAGTAATAATTATAAATTTGATGACTGTAATGGTTTGTATAGGTTGTAATGGAAGCACACCTACAATGGCCACAAGAATGCTTATAAAAGATCAAATTAACAATCTAGGTGCAGAGGGCTGTACGGATCCTATTCTATTTACAAAATCTAGATCTACACTTATAGAAGAAGGCATAACCATTACTACAGGTTTAGGCCCAGAACAAGTTTATTTTATTAATCCTGAAAATATACCTAATTTTGATACAAAAGACAATATTTTAAAATATGGAGCGAGTAGCTCAAAGAGAGTAATGATGTGTGTTCTTTGCGATAATGGCAAAACAAGGTTAGAAAAAGCTCTTCAGGCACATGATATAAACACCACAATAAATTCAACAACAGATGAAAAAACCCTTTGTGCAGTTTATCCTAGAAAAACAACTGCAAACTAAAGACATAACAAGCTTTAAAAAGATTTTGTTAATATTATTTCATTAATATATTTATATTTTATAAAAAAAGAAAAAAGGTGAAAATAAATCATGTTTAAATTAACAAAGAAAGGTCAAGCATCTTCAACATTCCAGTTGCTTATTGCTGCAGTTGTAGCACTTGCAATACTTGGTGTTTTATTAAATATACTTAATGTTCTTCCTGGTTTAAATAAAGATCCTACAAAAACAACAAAAACACTTTTAACAGATCAAATTAACAATCCAGGTGCAGAAAGTTGTACTGATCCAGTTACATTTACTAAATCAAAATCAACGCTTTCAGCAGAAGGTATTACTGTTAATACAGGAGTCGAAATGAGTCAAGTGTTTTTTGCAAATATAGAAAATATACCCAATTTTACACCTAGTGGTGCCGAAACTTCAAATAATTTATTAAGATATAATGCATCTTCTTCAAAAAAAGTTATGATGTGTATTATTTGTTCTTCAACAAAACAAACATTAAGTGGTGCAATAAAAGCTAACGGAAAAGATAGTGATCAAGATATAACGGTCCCAGAGGAATTGGAAGACGGAGAAACACTTTGTGTAATATATCCAAGAAAGACATCTGCTTCATAAATCAATTAAATAAAAAATAAAGATGAACATATGAACTTTAAACAAGAGCTTAAGAGATTATGGCTTGATAAAAGGGCACAGGGAGATGGTGCATCAACCCTCTATATGCTTATTATCATAGCTATAGTTGCTCTTGTCCTAATTGCTGTCATTAAACCTATGTTTAATAGCAGTATGAAAACTTCAGTTAGTGTAGCCGATTTGCCAAACCAAGGAACTTCTGCCACACCAACAGTCAATTCCCCTCCTGCAACAAAATAAACAAAGCTTTTTAAATTCTTTTTCTATATCTATTTCTAAGATGAATAAAAATATATCTTTGATTAAAAGTAATAAGGCTCAAGCAAGCGCACCTTTTGAAGTTCTTGTAGCAGTCATTCTTATGGGCTTTGTAATTATGGCAGGTACCTGGGCATTAATAAATCTTAACCAAAGTGTATGTATTGGTAATAAACGACAAAGCATGAGCGAAATGAAAGGAATAATCGAAGATATTATAATGGGTGGTTCTGATCTGGCAACTAAAAATGTAAAATTTGATATACAGCCTTGCTTTAACGAGAGGTTTGAAAAAATTACCTTAAAGACCTATCATAATGAAACACTTTGTAATTCCTATTGTAATGCAGGAGACACATGTACCTTAATGGAATATATCTATGATGATAAAAAAACAACAAAGCGACCAATAGCTCCAATGTGTCTTAATCTCCCTACCGCTATAAATTATGCTAATTTAGGAGACTGTGGTGATGAATATAATGAGCCCGATAAATGGATGGCTTTAAGTTTTGGAGGTAATAACCCAAACTCAATATTAACAAGTGGACATTATGCAATTTTCATGAGAAGCCAAACAGGAACAGATTCTGCAAGAGAATTGTGTTTTTTAAAAAAGATTGATTAAAAATGATTGAATTTTCTTTATCAAAATTAAATTTATTAATTTTTGTTACAGCAATTGCAGCAATAGTAATTTTCTTTATTGGCACATTTAATTCTAGTCTGAAAACAAGACAAAGCTATGAACTTGTTTATAAAGTAGGAAAAGAAATAAAGACCGGAATAGAAAACGAAAGCTATTGTACAGTAAAATTCATAACAATACCACAAACAATACAAACAAATTCTGGCACTTCTGATGCTTTTAATATGAGATATAAACTAAATGTTTCTTCATATTCTCTAGGTGGTGATACAAAAAAATTAGTGCTTACTGTAATGGACAGAAAAGAAAAACCAAAAATCTATGCTGCCTACGATATAGATTATAATGGTTCAATTGCTTTATATGAATCAGAAGGCTGTCCTAATTTTCCAGATTGTGCAATAGAAAAATCGAACAATTATTCAGTTAATTTTGATCCTTCTAGAAGAGATTCAATAGATTCACAAATACTTTTTGCAAAGATTATTTCAAATGGAAAACCTTTAGTTTTCTTAATCCCTTGTCTTGAAAAAAAAGGTATATATACTTGCAGGAAATTTTTAAATGAAGAAGATCAGGGAAATTCACTAAAAACATTAATTCCTTGTTTAAATATAGTTCATGATTTAGTAAATTACACAGGATCTACAACATCAACATCAAATAATAGTATACAGGGTATGACATGAAAAATAAAAAAGGATATATTGGTGCAATTGGAGATGATCTCCCAAGTTTAATACCTATATTTGTAGGTCTAACTATCTTCTTTGCTGTTTTTTTAAACACTTATAATGTTTACAGAAATAATACCGATCTTTATTCCTTAAGAAACGATGCAATTAATATTTCAGGAATAATTAAAGAAAACCCAATTATTCCAGATCAAAATCAATTTATAAAAACCTGTCAAAGAGTAAAAACAAAATACAATTGGAACGCTTTTATAACTCCATTAGATCTAAACAGCCAAAATTATAAAGGTCTAACCATTAATGATTTAGCGAATAATGAACAAATTATGAAACATTGGGCAGAAACCGGAAACAACCCTAGAAAACTAATATGTAATTCAGAAGGATTAGAAGAATTAAAAAATGCACTACTAACAAAAGATGTTACAGTCTATAAATACCCAATTACTGTTCAACAACAATTTTATGTAGAGCCAGCGTGGTTATATATTCTAGTTTGGAAATAGATAATAATGAAATTAACAAGAATAAAAACAAGAAAAGGGCAAGCAGCAATTACAGATGCTTTATTTTTCTTAGTTATAATTGTAACTCTTTCAGTATTGATGTTTAGATATTCTTCTACTTATGGAAGTAGAATAGAAAAAGCAAGTTCTGATTTATACTATAAAGAATACACAAACTCAGTTCTAAAAACCATATTTTATGTTTCTGTACCTTTAGATTTTGATTTAAATTTGGAAAAAACTAAACAAAACGATTATTTGATGGCTCTTGTAAAACAAGACTATTATGCACATGGAAAACTTGGTTTTTCAGATATGAATGATTTAGATGCAGATAATTATTTAGATATAGCTAAATACAATTTGTTTCATACAATTAAAGCAACAATGCGTCCATTAGAATCGCAAGATTATTTATTTTATCTTTATAGAAACAAAGAACCAGAAGGATTTGTATATTTTACAATAAAAAATACAAGATTTAAAATACCAAGTAATAATCAACAAAGTCCTACAGATAAACAAGGTAAGGTAGATAAAGTAAGAGGTGTTAAAAATTACGAGTTAGAAAATAATCCATATCACTATTATCTATGCGCTCCTGAAAGCTATGAAGATGTAAGATCAGTTGTTTCAAAATCTTCAAAAATTTTTTCTTCTTCAATTCCATTAGCCTTCACACATAATAAAAGTGATATTCAACAATTAAGTATAGAGGACGACATTGTTATTACTTCTACTTTTGCAATGTGGCCTGCAACTGTAGATATAAATAGTGAATCATTAGCCAAATTAAATTGTAAAGAAGTAAATACTTCTACTTCTCTAAATGATATAGAAAACCATACTTAATTAAAACTTCAATCCCAATTCATCAGTATCTGTCTCATCTATTTCAATATCCCCAAAATCTAGTTTAAATTCTTCTTTTTTAGGTTTTGGTGGTTCTTTTTTCTTTGTAGTTTTTTCTTTTGAGACTTCTTCTGTTTTTTTTATTGTTACTTCTTCTGTTTTTTTAATGGTTTCTTTTCTTTTCTTATCTTTTGCCTTTTGATTATCTTTTGCTTTTTGAATTACTTTTTGAATTAATTTATCTTTTCTAGTTTTAGCTCTAATGTCTTCTTTTTTATTTTCTTCAACAACATCATCTAATACTTTTTCTAGTTCTTTTCTGTCATTTAAGAAATCATAATTTTCTTTAGTTTTGTCTGTATCTTGTGAAGATGTATTTTTCTTAGTTTTATATCTAGAACTCCTATGGTGTGCGTTATTTTGAACAACATGTTTTACGCTTTCTTGAGTAACATTGACATCTCTTACAGATAATTGAGCATAAATCATTTCTGCAATTTCGTCAATATCTGGATTTATTGCATTTTTTAATTCTATAAGTATTTTATCTATAATTTGTTGCTTTTCTGTAGCACTTAATTTCTTGTTATCTTTTATAGATTTTAATGTTTTTTCTGGTATTTCTCTTGTTACTTTTATTTTTGTTTCTTTTTTTTCAATAATTACATCTTTTGTTTCTTTTTTAGGTTTAGTTATAGGTATATCACTATAAACTATTTTACCATCTACAATTTTCCTATAAAATCTACGTTCTCTTCTCTTTATTTTTTTAATATCCATATTTATTCCTCTTTTGCCTATAAACATAATAGTATATAATATTTAAAAACTATTATGCTAATATATATTTAACTAAAATATATATAAAAGGGTACATAATGAGCAAAATATTATTAAGTTTATTAAATTACTTGTGGGTTTTTATTAAGTTATTATTATTTAGTGCTTTATTATCTTTGCCCTTTATTGGTTTAACCTATCTTTTCCAAAAAAAATTTAATTGGCTAAGGAAAGATAAAAAGCTAAGTTTTGCAAAGTCTTTGTTTATTATTATTTTTATTATAACTTATATTGTTCTTATTTTAATTTATTTTATACCAATACTAGATAAGTTTTCAACATTTACTTTCTTTGAAGGTGTATTGTTTGTTTTAATACAATTAGGCAGGTTACTGTTAGTAAATCTTTTATTTACTAGTATGTTATTTATTGTTGCAATGTTCATATCAATGTTATATGATTCCTTTATGGAGAAAAAAGAAAAAAAGAAAAAAACTAGAAAGCAAAAATCAGAAAAGTTATCTTTTATAGAGCTATGGAAGAGCTTTGCTATGGTTTTGTTTGTTATTTTGTTATTTTTAATGATTATTTTTCCATCATTAATTGCAATGATTATATATTTGATATTTATGTAGGGTGTTATTGAAATGAATGAAACAATCAAAAGAATTTGGATTTTTTTCTTTTTAATGCTTTTCTGTAATAGTATATTTGCTTATGGATATAGTCCTGATAACTATTATTTTGCAGAAAAAGAAATTAGTTCTGATGGCATTATCTTTGATAGAGGTAATGGCTGTATGACTAAAGAGCTATCAAAGGAAGAAGTTAATGCTTTATGGGGGGAAATATTAACAAAAGGATTCTCTGCTGATGTTCTTACATCAGATCAAGAAGAAAATACAAAAAGAGAAAAATTAGAAAAAAATGATTTGATTGTTGCTGATACAGATGCTAAATCAGGAGATGTAGGTGCAAAATTAAAAGTTCCTTCTCAAAAAATAGATGCTATAGAGGTTCCTATGATTATAGGTAAAACCTGTTATGGCTCTTATGATTTTGGACTTAATCTTAATGAAACTCTAAGAGTTGGTAGATGTAATGTTGATGATAACACTAGCGATTGTTATCTTACCAAGCCTGGACAATATAGGAAAAATGATTTAAGTGCTTCTAATTTTAGTGGTTTCTTTAAAGAAGTAAAAGTTGTAGGCAAAGATTTAATTGCAGGAATGAAAGAAACAATAATAAAAAATGAAGATGCTGATATTCCTGGTAAAGAAGACTTAGGCATGTTCTCTGATATGTCTTCTTATGAGTTAGAAAAAATAGAAGAGTTAATGCAAAATAATGAAATAAATTCAATGGATACTGAAACCTGGCAATCTGTTAGCGATAAAGTAATAAGTAATACTTCTTTAACAAGTAATTTTTCTGTATCTATGCAAACAACATGTAGTGGTGAAAATTGTTACATTAATACTTATTCTTTATTTGATAAGATGTTCAATCAATATTTTTCTGCAGATATGGTTTATAGTTCAGTAACTCCTTTTTTATTTAATGCTGCAGCAAGGATATTTAATGTTCCTGGTGTTAAAAATGCAGTATTAAAACCAATTAATTCTCTAAAAAAGAAAGGAGTAATTAAAGAAGGTGGTTTTGTAGATATCTTAACGAGAGATCCTGCATTATTAGTTAGAGACCCTTTTGGAAGAATAAGTAAAGCATATAAGGCAAAATTAAATTACAGAAACGACGTAGATAAATTTATAGAATATAATTTAGCACATGATGAAATCCTGAAAAGAAATATAAACAAATATGACATTGAAGAATTTACTGATGGTATGATTGGTTCTGTACAACAAAGCAGAGGGGCTACAAATAATTTTACAAAAGAAATGATAACTGATAGTGGTTCAAAACTAACAGCTGCACAAAAAAGAGCAGCAACTGATGTTGCACAAATTTATGGAGATAAATATCAAGCCGCACATGCATTTATACAATCAAAGATTTCAGATCCAATAACTAAATCTGTTGCAGATAGATATCAATCTTCAATAGCATCTGGTGAAAATATTAATAATTTTATTCAATCTCTAACTAAACAAGAATATGATGCATTAGAAGATTATATATACACTGTTACAAAATTAAGCTCTACATTTGATGGTATGAATTCCAAATATAAATGGAAAGAGGTACTATATAACAGTGGACCAATAAATAAGAGAACAGCAAATATTGAAATAACAGATTCATTAGGAAATAAAGTTGTGAAAGAGTTTGATTTATCACATTATAGATCATCAGATGGTGTTACTACTTCTAAATTACATGTGGTGGATATAGTAGATGGCAAAGAAAAAATCATGGATCCTTTTAGTAAAGAAATGAAATTATTTGAATTTGAAAAAGGGGATTTTGGAGATAATGGAACTGGTTTAAAAATTAAAGGTGCACAAAAAACAGCAGTAGTAAATAATGTAGAAATGGTGACAACAGACGGAGTAAAAGTAACAAGACAAAGATTAAGACCCATTGTTCCAGAAATTGATAGAACAAAAGTTATAAATATAGGGCATTTATATGAAATTGAACATTATATGTCGACAATTCCTAATGCTCAGATCGAATTTATTGAATATATAAATGGTAAAAGTGTTTATCACAGTGGTTATTTAGGAAATTTAGATCCATCTGATTTAGCAAGTATGACAATTAGTAATGTAAAAATTTATCCAACTATGACAGAAGTATTTATTGATGATGTGGTTATAGATAAAATAAATAATAAAACTGTTGCAGATATTTATGGCAAAGGCTATTTTGATTTAGATCCATTTGAAGTTGCAACCCCTGTTTTAGTATCCCCTCCAGATGGAGTAAGTGCTGTAAAAAAAATAGGAGATACTGCTAATCGTTTTAACATGGTCCTAGATACTATGAGCCATCAAGAATGGGTTTCTGGTAGAGGAAGAGATATAATTAATCAATGGATGAAGGGCCAAAATGGCGCATCATATCAAAGATTTTTAACTAGAAATCCAATTGTTTTCGGACTTAATTTTGCATATTGGGAAATGAAGAGTGGGGGCGCTACATTTTTTGGAGACACTGTTGGTTTAACTAGATGGTCAATGTATCAACTACCTGAAACATATACTGCCCTACATATCACACACAAAGAAACAGGAGAGATATATAAAGATGCTTATGTTGATTTCTTTGCTAATACAGGTTCAGATCAAGGAGATCTTTTTATGAGATATCTTAATTCTATATTGTTCTGGTCAACTACTGTAACTGTGAAAATAGTAGATGAAATTGGTGCAGACTGGTCTAATTCAGTAGTTGATTTTTTAAAAGACAGATTCCAAGGTCAAATAAGAAGATCAGAAACAGATGATATAGTTTTGATTACAAACAATATTTCTTCTGGTTGTAATAATCAATCATGTACATTTACATTAGGTTCAAATTATATAGATCAAAAAACAATGGATGCGTCATTATCTGCTATGGAACTAGAGGCTTTAGAAGCTAAAGAAAAAGAGGCAGAAGAAAACAAAGACAAAGAAACTACAGAAAATAAAAAAGAAACAGAAGAGAAAGAAAACATAGACACAAAAACTCCAGAAACCACAGATAAAGAAAAAAAGGAAACAGAAAAGAAGGAAACTACGGAAGATAAAGAGACTACAGAAAACAAAGAAAAAGAAGAAGCTACGGAAAAGAAAGACGAAGAAAATGCAGAAGATAAAGGTTTATTAGACTTTATAAAGAAAAAAGAAAGCACACCTAAGCTAAAAAGCCAAGTTGATTTTAAATCAATAAGTATTGTTACTAGTACTGCAGATGGCATAAAAACAAATAATTATTTATTAGAGAATACCTCTGAAAAAAATCAAAAAGTTGGACAAACCCTTATATCATTCTCTCATCATACAGATTATGATGGCACAATCTCTAAACAATCTACAGAAAAAGCAATAGATCTTGTTGAAGCTAGAGAAAAAGGAGAAACTTGTGGACAAAAAGTTACAAATTTAACATTGGTAGGTATGCCAATAGGCAAAGTTATTCCTAAATCATTTAGAAATCATAGATTTGTAACTGGTTCTTTAGTTGCACAACATTTTGCATATCTTGTTTTGCCAGGTTCTGGTTATTTAAATTCATTTATTGGTCCAGCAATTGTAAGTGATATCCCAATGCAACTTATGATTATGCCTGAAATACATGGTTGTATTGATGATGAAGAAGGATTATATGCACATTTCTTTGTTTCTGCACAAGAAAAAGAAAGACAATCTAAAGATTCAAAAAATAAAGTGGGAGAAGCCATAATTGATGGAACAAATAAAGTAGAAGAAGTTATTTCTAAAGTAACTTCAGGAACAGAACTTGAAAAAGGAGTAAAGGCAGGTTCTGAAAAAGTAAAAGAATATGTTGAAGAACAAATTATTGAAGATCCAATAGTTCAAACAACATTTACTACTGGTGGTATAACAAATACATCAGTAGATGGTCGACTTTTCTTTATAGAGATTGGTCCAAAAACAAGATGTGTAGCAAGTGGTTATAGTGATAAAGGTGTTGAAGTTCTAAAAGACAAAGACACTGGCATAGATGTTACAATTGATAAAGAAAAAGGCATCTTAACAGTTACTGATGAAAATGGAACAAGAACAGTAATTGGGGAAAACAGTAAAGACTTTGTAAGGCTAATAGGAGATAATTTAGGTATTCCTGCTAAAGTAATACCTCGTAGTCTAAGTTATATACCATTGCCAAACAATACAGACCCATTATTTGAAATTGATGCTCACGGTAATCTAACAGTTAAAAATGCAGAGTTCTTTGATTGTCTAAGGGCAGGCTATGAGGCTCAAACCGGCCTTTCTATGAGTTCAACAAGTAAGAACTTAACCCCATTTCTTGGAATTACTAAGTTAACAAATAACATTACTCCTGCAGGAGCATATACTTCTAACTTTTTAGGAAACTCAATTATTGCTCAAGGCGCAGGTCTTCCTAGATTGATTGCTAACGGTAATACCTCTAAATTAACAATATTAGGAAATAGATCAGCAATTGTTGGTCCTGTTGATGGAAAGGATAATGCAATTGGTAAAAATATAAGTGTACAATTTGAGTTTGGTCAGCTAATTTATAGTGAAGAAGCAAAAGCGTATATTATGTGGGTAGAGACAACAACAGAAACAAGTGGAAATGATATTAAAAGTCTGAAAGCAGAGGTTACAAAGAGCAAGGCAATAAATGGGTGTGACAATGAAGAGCTAGGTATTAACTTTTCTACTACTCCAATAAAAGATAGTGACCAAGCAGCAGCAAACACAGAAAAGCTAAACAAGGCTTTAGAAAAGGTTGGGCCTTTCCAGATGTTTGATACAAAAACAAAAACTTTTATCTTTTATTTAAGTGATCCGCCAGAATGTGAGCAAAGGTTAAAGATAATTGATAAAGAAACTGGAGAGATATACGATGCAAAAATATCTGCTTTTGAACAAACACCAAATGGTATATCTATAAAAACAGATGATGGTAAAACACATAATCTTGAGTTTAGTGCAGAAGATGGTGTTCCAAGGCTTACCTATAATGGAGATAAAGAAACATTAATGTCTGCTCAAGGAAAGAACGGATCTTTCTGGTATGATCCTGAGACAGGTAATTGGTATACAACAAATGGTAACCTTATCCCATTAAATGATGCATTTAAAGATGGTGTTTCTTTCGGGGTTGATGGCAATGGCAAAGTCGTAGGAACTCCTGGAACTAATGTGTTTAATATTGGTTCTGGTGGTTCAGGAAAAGGCGGTAGTGGCTTTAATATTCCTTTAACTCCAGAATCAAAAGTCATGGCAATTCTTTACATGACAATAATATTAAGTGGATTTGTTTTAATTTATACAGACAGGAGAAAACGAAAATAAATCCATTTATATTTATTCTTTTTCATAAATATATATTTAGATGTGATTAAATATGGGAAGATTAGAAGAATATCAGGAAAACAGGAAAAATAATTTTAATTATATAGTAAATATGGGAATTGAACCATATCCTTATACTTATGATAGAACACACATTTCTAAGGAAATAAAAGAAAAATATAAGGACTTAGAGAACGACAAATATACCACAGAAATTGCTAGTGTTGCTGGAAGAGTTCTTTCTTTAAGATCTCTTGGTAAGATTTCTTTTATTGATCTGCATGATACTTATGGTAAAATTCAGATTGTTATTAAAGATGAAACAACAACTCCTGAAAATCTTGAGCTTTTAAAAAAGATAGATGATGGTGACATTATTGGTGTCAAGGGAAAGATATTTAAGACAAAAAGAGGAGAGCTTTCAATTGATGCTCAAGATATTGTTTTTTTAGCTAAGGCCTTTTTGCCTCTTCCTGAGAAGTTCCATGGTATTCAAGATACAGAACTAAAATATAGACAAAGATATCTTGATTTAATGACTAATCTAGAATCAAGAGAAATCTTTATGAAAAGAGCACAAATAATTAAGATTATTAGAGAAATACTTGATAATAAGGGCTTCTTGGAAGTAGAAACTCCTTTGCTTCAACCTCTTTATGGTGGAGCGAATGCCAGACCGTTTATAACTGAAAGCTATGTGTGGAAAAGAAAGCTTTATCTTTCAATTTCTCCTGAACTTTATCTTAAAAGGCTTTTAGTTGGCGGTTTTGATAAGGTATATACGATCTGTAAGAACTTTAGAAATGAAGGGGTAGATAAATCTCATAATCCTGAGTTTACAATGCTTGAATGTTATGAGTGTTATAAAGATTATAATTCTGCTATGGACTTGATAGAAGAAATTTATGAAACTATTGCTTTAAAGCTAAATGGCAGCACAAAGGTCAACTATCTTGAGCAAACCTTTGATTTTAAGAGACCATGGAAGAAATTAACCATGGCTGGTGCTCTTAAAGAATATGCAAATATTGATGTTGATAAATTAAGTGATGATGACTTAAAGAATCTGCTTAAAGAAAACAAGCTAGAACTAGAGATTTTCAAAAGGGGGCTAGCTATTGCTGAGCTTTTTGAACATTTCTGCGAAAGCCAACTTCTTGGTCCAATACACATCATTGATCACCCTAAGGAGACCACTCCTCTTTGTAAACTTCACAGGAAAAATCCAGAACTGATTGAAAGAAACGAGCCATATGTTAATTATTCTGAAGCAGGAAATATGTATAGTGAGTTAAATGATCCAATACTTCAAGAAAAGCTAATGTTTGAGCAAGCAGACCAAGGAAGAGGTAAAGGCGAGAACCACCCAATCGACATAGACTTCATTGAATCTTTAAAGTATGGTATGCCTCCTGCTTATGGCATAGGTCTTGGTATTGATAGACTTGTTATGATATTTACAAACTCTACAAACATCAGAGAAGTCATATTATTCCCTATGATGAAAGAAGAAGGGGATAGTGAAGAAAATAAAGACAAAAAGTAAAGTATTTAAATGTATTAGATAACCATATTATTACTTACAATATTTAATTAAAATTAAAGGGGATAGAAAAAATGAGTCAAAAATGTATTATTTGCGGAAGATCAATTGGCAATTATGGAATATATTGCCCAAAGTGTCAAGAGGATCTTGAAAGAAAACTAAAAAAAAGAGAGAAATTTGAAGAAGTCTATAGAAGTGCTGATTTCTTTGAAAGAATGAATTTAAAAGAAACTAAAGATGCATTAAAAGCAAGACAAAATAGATACGCAAAAAAACCTGCTTCTAAAAAATAAAATGGAAAGCCAAAGGTTATGGCTTTTCTCTTTTCTCAAGAAAAAAGAAAGGGAATTTCTTGGTATTTATTTTGGTTTGTCCAAGAAATTGTGTGTTATTTTAATTGACTATCAATTGCAGACTTGATTTCTGCAATAGTCTTTTCTGAACCGCAAGATCTTAATATCTGATTACCTTCTTTGTCTAAAACTACATATGCTGGAACATAACTGCATTCCCCCATAATATCTTCATATATGATATTTTCATTTGCTCCTTGTGGCATAGATGTTGGAAAATCGCCACTACCAATAACTTCTATCCATATGTTTGCTTTATTTGAATAATTGTTCCATATCTCTTTTTCTAGTTCAGGTATAAGCCTTTGACAGTGCCCACAATAGGTTCCTGCAAACACTATAAAACTTGGTTTGCCTGTTGCATAGAAATCTTCAAGCTTTGAGCTTTCTGTTATTTCTCCAGATATTATTACAGGTGTAGTTTCTAAATTTGGATTATCTGTTTGTTCGTTTATTCCAAGTTCTGGCATTGATTCTTGAGTCTTTTCAGTTTTATTATTATTTAGATATTTTAAAGAAAAAGTAATTATTAAAAGCACACAAAGCAATGCCAATATCAAGATGATTACCTTAACTCTATTCTCTTTAGAGAAGAATATGGTTTTTTTCTTTACTCCTTTTTTACTATTTTCTATTTGTAATTTCTTTTTCATATTACTCTTCTTTTTTCTTTTTAGTTCCATTTTTTACAATATAAACTTCAAGTGGTGGAAATCCATTGAAATATATGGAGCTATAACTTCTAGTATATGCTCCAGTTGAAAGAATATATAGTCTATCCCCTTCTTTTAGACTTTTAGGCAAAAAGTACTTGTGTTTTTCATAAAGTGTGTCTGTAGAGTCACAAGTAGGTCCTGCAAGTATTACTTCTCTACATTCTTTTTCTTTTGGTGGCTTTCTGTAGTTTTCTGTAAAGATTGGATACTTTATGGATTCATCAAGTGTTTCAATAAGCCCTCCAAATTTACCAACATCAAGATATACCCAATCAAACTGATTAGACAAGGATTTTTTAGAAATCATTACAACTTCTGTAACAATAACTCCTGCATCTGCTGCAATTGAACGGCCTGGCTCAATTATGATTTCTAATTTATTAGAAAAATTTTCTCCAAAGTCATCTTCTAAAAATCTAGTTATTTCTTTAGAGTAAGTTTCTAGATTGTGTGTTGGGCTTATATAGTTTGCTGGAAATCCCCCACCCATATTTATTAGTTTTAATTCTATTCCTTCTTCTTTAACAGCATCAAATAAATATTTACATTGTGAAATTGCTTGATCCCATTGCCCTATATCTCTTTGTTGTGAGCCGACATGGAAAGATACGCCATAAGGTATTAATCCTAACTTCTTTGCTTCAAATATGAGATGATAAATCATGTCAGGGTGTGCACCAAATTTTCTTGATAATGGCCAGTCTGCAGAGCCTCCTTCCATGATTATTCTAAAGAAAACTTTAGAGCCAGGTGCTGCTTTTGCAAGTTTTTTAATATCGCTTATTGAATCTGTTGCAAATAACCTAATACCCTTCTTGTAAGCATAAGCTATATCTTCTTCTTTTTTGATTGTGTTACCAAAAGATATTCTTTTTGGTGAAATCTTTAATCTTAACAACTGATCAAGCTCATAAATTGTTGCAACATCAAAATTAGATCCTTTTCTTGCAAGCAATTTAATAATATCATCTTCTGGATTTGCTTTGACTGCATAGTATATTTTTGCATATGGCATATTTTTAGTTAGCTCATCATATTTTTCTTCAATCTTTTTAAGATCTATAACTAAAAATGGAGTTTTTTTGCCTTTTGCAAATTTTTTTATTTTTATAAAGTCTTTCTTTGTTATATAGTCAAAGAGAGGTCTGCTTGAAAACATGTTTATTCTTTCTCCTACACACTTATGTTTAACATTAAAAAATAAAATTTGAATTTTTTGTTAATTTTCCAATTATTTTCTATTAAATATTACTCTTGCTAATAAGTAGCTAAGCCCCCAAAGTATTGCAGTAACAGGAATTGTTAGCCATAATGCTGATCTGCCAAGAACAAAAAATATTTCTACAATAATCATGGATATAAACAATGTAGAAAACACCAAGAACATCACTAATGAAAAATAATCCCAATATATTTCGTGTTTTATATTGTTTTTTCTATTTGTTTGTTTCTTTCTAACTGTTTTTGTGTTTTTTTTATTAACTGCTTTAATGTTTTTTTCTGTTTTTATATTTTTCTTTTTTTTAACCATTTTCTCTTCCCCCTTCCTTCCCCTTATTTCTTATTTAAATCTTAATATTTATCTTTTTGGTTTTGAAAATCTTATTAGTACGCAAATAGCAGCAATAGCAATAAGCCCATTTATTATTGCATTTGCTATAAGTCCCGCTTTATAGCCATCTATTACTAATAGGATTGTTCCTACAAAGTATGCGATAATAAACGTAGTTGATATTTCTCTTCTTTTGTTCATAGAAAAGAACTGGAATAACCAAGCAATAAAAATTATTGCTAAACCAATAATTGCAAGACTTATACTCATTTCTTTACCTTCTTTTTAGTTTTTACTTTTTTAGTAGTAGTTACTTTCTTTTTAGTTTCTATTTTCTTGATTTTAGTTACTTTCTTTACCTTCTTTTTTGCTTCTGTTTTTTTGACTTTAGCTACTACTTTTATAGCCTTTTTTTTTACAAACTTCTCACAGCCACCTGTAGCAACAACATCTCTGCCAACACAAGTGCCTTTATTTTTATTTGTAACATTTGGTCTAAATCTTATACATTTTGAACAGGTCTTATCTCCTGCTCCTTCACTCCAATATCCTGGAAACATTTTTATTCCTCTTTTTTAAATTTATATTTTTTCTATTTATATATAGATGTGTAGTATTTAAATATGTTTTGTTAGGATTTTTCTTGTGTTCTATTGTCCCAACCACAATATTGGTAATTAAAAAAATATAAGTCAATTGCTTTAAAATACTTTCTGTAGTATTATCTTTAAATATGAAAACCCCTGATATACCACCATCACTGAGATATAAAAAATACGATTGGACAGAACTACATAAAATTGATCAAAATACACTAAAAGAAATTTCAAGAATTGATACATTATTTCGCAGATCTCCTTCTGATTTATAAGAGCACATAGAGAGAAGCATAATAAATGCTGACAAAAACATAATTTACTTGTGTTATAGAGAAAAAGAACTTGTTGGTGCAATTTTTGGGAATTTACAACGTGTTTCTCAATTTTTCTATAATAGAGGTTATAAAATCGAAGCAAAACCAAAAGATTATATGTTTTCATTAACTGAATTTTTTGTTAAGCCAGGAAATCAAAAACAAGGCATAGGCACAAAATTAATGGCAAGAGTAATTGCAGATCAAAGAGCAAGATATAATTCTAAATTTGTATATATGATTGCATATTCAAAAACTCACAATATAAATCAAAAATTAACTGGTAAAAAACCTTTTATAGTACCTATTTCAAGAACTCAAAATACAAATATTAAAAAATCACAAACAATCTTTACTCAAAAACTTAAAAATATAATAGAAAATTTAAAGGCAAAAAAAGAAAAAAAAGTATATCGTAATTTTAAACACTCTAGATACAAATATGATTTAGTATCTATTAAAGAATATAAAGACACACATTATAATTACATAGTAACCAAAAAAAATCCAAAATATAAAAGAAAACAAATAAAAAGAAGAAATACTATCAGAAGAAGTGTTGCAAAATAGCTCTACTTCTTTTCTTTGCTTGTTTTTTTATATATAAATATTACAAGTAAAAATTCTGCAATTATTACTAATGGCAATATCTTATTCAATAACTTTATAGCAGAGATTGTTGCAACAAATAATGAAACAAGTGATGCTGAAAGAATAGCATATCTTATGATTTTGTCTTTTATTAATATAAAAGCCATTAGCAAAGCCAAAAGAAAAGTAAATATCATTCTTCCTAGATTTACTTTGTTGTTATAGGCATCCATTACTTTGTTAAAATCTCTATAACAATAACTACATTCAACTTGGCAGTCTTTCTTATAAATTATGTTTCCTTCTGTTTTGTAACAGAAATTAATATATTCTTCATCATAAGAGCAATTGTTATCAGGATTTATATTAGTTTCTGGCATATAGCCATAGTTTTCTAAATAACAAGTATCTTTTGGTTTTTCTAAAAATAATTTGTCTATAGTAAAAACAAAGCTAATTACTAATGCAAAAATCAAAGTGAAAATTATGATGTTATATATGGTGTTTTCTAGTTTTTTTGATTTTGTTTTTATATTCATCTTCTTCCTCTTTTTATGTATTTTTTTTGCCTGATTTTTTTCTTATGTTTAAAGAAACCAATTCTTTTCTTTCTAATATCTTCTTCTGTTAATTCTCCAATCACAAGCTTTCTTTGGTTTTCTTTTCTTCTTTCTTTTTTATTTTTACTAAAATGTTCTTTTCTTTCCTTGTATCTGTTTATTTTTTCAAGTGCTTCTTTTTGTTCTTTTGTTCTTTTTAAAGTTACAGGGACAATTGCAGGCAAGGTTTTTTCTTCTACAGTAAATCCAAACTTCTCACACATTTTTAAAAAATCCTCTTCTTCTTTTTGAGTAATTATTGATATTGCTTTTCCTTTTTTTCCTGCTCTTGCTGTTCTTCCAATTCTGTGTATATATTGCGTGTTGTCTTTTGGCAAGTCATAATTATAAATATATTCCAGATTATCAATATGTATTCCTCTTGCTGAGACATCTGTAGAAATTAACAAGCCATCAATATCTGCATGATATCTTTCTATTGTTCCTGATCTCTTGTTTTGTTCTAGGCCACCATGTAGTTTAAAGCAAGCAATTCTGTGTTCTTTTAGGTTATTGTAAATAACATCTACTTCGCTTCTAGTATTGCAAAAAACAATAGCTTTCTTACTATGTTGCTTAACAAGATGCAAAAGCAAAGCAAATTTTTGATTTTGTTTAACTAGATAATATTCTTGTAAAAGGCTTTTTGGATCAACATATGTTTGTACTACTATTCTTTGAGCTTTTGGGATGTATTTTCTTTCAATATTTGAAACGTCGTTTGTTATTGTTGCTGAGAAAAGAAGTGTTTGCCTTTCTTTTGGCAATTGTTCAATAATTCTGGAGATGTCTTCAGAAAAGCCCATGTCGCACATTCTGTCAGCTTCATCTAAAACAAGATATTTAATATTGTTTAGTTTTAGGTTTTTTCTTTCAAATTGGTCAATTATTCTTCCAGGTGTTCCAATAACAATATCTGCTTGCTTTAATTGTCTTGCCTGATTGCCAACAGAGGCACCTCCAAAGATAACACATGCTTGAAGTTCTTTAATCTTTGATATCTTTTTTGTTTCTTCATAAACTTGGTTTGCTAGTTCTCTTGTTGGCACAATAATTAGTGCTTGAATTCTTTTTTGTTTCGTTATTGATGGTAAGATCCCTGCAAGAAATGCAATTGTTTTTCCTGTTCCTGTTGCTGATTGAGCTATTATGTTTTTGCCTTCAAGAATTAATGGTATTGCTTTTTCTTGTATCTCTGTTGGGGTCTTTATTCCAATATTATGTATTGCTTGTAATATTTGCTTATCTTTGACTAGGTCTTCAAAATTTAGTTTGTTATTTTTCATAATTTTATTTCCTTTATTTAATATTAAATAGCAATTGATTTATAAATTAAGATTAAACGCATCTAAATTTCATTACAAAACAAAAGCTAACTAGATAATATCGCATTTAATCTTTTAGTTATATCTTCTTTATAATCTCTAAAAGCCATTGTAGCTTTGCCTTCTTTTGTTATATCAATTCTTAGAGATTCTAGTTCTTTTGGTAGCTCTTTAAATCTTTTATGATATTTTACACCAGAAAGTCTTTGAAAAAGAGCAGCAATAACCACATCATGTGTAATGTTTTCAAAATTAATTGTTCTGTCTGTCATTCTGTTTACTCTTTTTGGAAGCTTAAATCTGTCTTTTATAATCAGATCAGCCATAGCTTCTGGCTTAGGTATTATTTTTTTAGGGAAATGACCATTTAACCAAATCTTAATAAGCAACGGATCATTTACTATTCCTGCTTTTACCAAGGTGTTTTTACAAAAAGTTAAGAGATTATCTTTTTTAGTAGTTTTTATTCTTTCTCCTGCGAAATACTCGTGGCCTCTTAATCCTTTATTTTCTCTTAAGGTATATTTGGTTTTTGTACTTCTTTTTAAGATTTCTGCTGTTTCAATAGTTCTATTTTCAGTAGAAGTAAAGATTTTTGGTTTATATCCAGGGTTCTCTTTTACTATCTTTTCTGCTAAATTTCTAGTTGCCTTTCTACCTCTTTTAGTTATACGTCTACCGCTTGGTATAGTTTTTTGAGCATGTCTTCTAAATGTTATTCCTACTGGTGGCATAAAAGAAATAGATTCAAAAAGATTATAAATTTAATTAAAACCAATTTAAACTCTTTTAGTTATACATTCTTCTATCTTTTAAATTTCTATAATCTTTATTCTCTTTGTTCTATTTTTTTAGTGTTATCTTTATTTTTTTATCATTGAGATTTCGTTTTTGTTTTATCGCTCTGCGTATTTCATTTTTTACAGCTAATCTAGTTTTCCAATCAGGTACATTTATTTTATTATTTTTAAATGATTCCATCTCCCTTTTTCTATCTTCAAAAGCCTTTACTTTTTTTCTTGCAATTTCTCTATTTATTGCTTTTAGCCTTTCTTGTTCTAGAATTTGTTGTTGTGTTCTACGAGATTTTGCTTTCATATTTTTTAAAGTTCCTGGTGCTATTCTTCTTGCAGGTCTTTTTGCTGCTTGTTGTGCAACAGGTGGTTTTCTCATTGATATTCTTGCTGGCATTTTATCATCTCCTATTTTATTTTAATCTAATTGACTAATAAAAAAAATAAGAACGATAGATTTAAAAAAGCAATACAATACAGAACTTTTTAATTTATTTAAAAAAATTACTTACTTTATTAATAATTAAAGAGTTGGTTTTTTCGTTTTTATACCCGCCAGTAATCAAAACAGTTTCTTCTTTATTTATCTTTTTGTTCTTTAATAATATTTTTAGCCCGTTTAAGATAATCTTAGAAAAACTATTTTCTTTATTTACCATATACCCTTCAACACCATAAATAATAGATAGTTTTCTTAAAACATCTTTACAGAATACTAAAGAATAGATTTTAGCATTAGGCCTGTATTTTGAAATTAACCTTGCTGAATAACCAGTATTTGTTGGCACAATTACTTTTTCTATATTAAGTTGATTTAATGTATAAACTGTTGATCTTGCTATGTTTTCTGAATAGTTTGAATCTGTTTTATCAAATATTTTATTTTTATAGATATTCTCTTCTACTTCTTTTATAATCTTTGACATGGCCTTTATAGACTCTACAGGATAAGAGCCTTTTGCTGTTTCTCCTGAAAGCATAACACAATCAGCTCTTAATAACACTGCATTTGCTACATCAGTAACTTCTGCTCTTGTTGGTCTTGAGTTTTTTATCATTGATTCAAGCATTTGGGTTGCAACAATTGAGTATTTTCCATTTTCAGTAACTTGTTTTATAATCTCTCTTTGAATTAATGGTATTTTTTCAAAATTATACTCTACTGCTAAATCTCCTCTAGCAATCATTACCCCATCAGCCACAGAAATTATTTCTTTAATATTTTCAATTGCTTTTTTATGTTCTATTTTGGCAATAACTTCTATGTTTTCTGCTTTATGTTTTTTGAGTATTTTTTTAACCTTATTTATATCATCAGCACTTTTTACAAAAGATACAGCAATAAAATCTATTTTGTTTTTTATTCCAAACTCAATGTCTTCTATGTCTTTTTTTGTTATTGAAGGCATATTTATTTCGCAATCAGGAAGATTAACTCCTTTTCTTGAACTTATATTTCCGGAGTTAATTACTTTACAGATGATGTCTTTATTTTTTATATCTAGAACAACAAGTTCAATAAGCCCATCATCTAGCAATATTCTGTTTCCTTTCTTTACGATGTTATGTAGGTTTTTATAAGTTATTGAAAATTTATTTTCATTTCCAATAATGTCTTTGTTTTTTATAGTGATTTTAGAATTTTGTTTTAGATAATATTCTTTATCAAAATCCCCTGTTCTAATTTCAGGCCCTTTAGTATCCAGCATTATACCAATTGTCTCATCTATGCTTCTTATTGCTTTTATTTTTTCTAATTTTTCTTGGTAATCTCCATGAGAGCAATTAAGTCTTGCAACATTCATTCCATTCCTTATTAATTCTTTAAGAATTACTGGGTTCTTTGAAGAAGGGCCAATTGTACAAATAATCTTTGTTCGTTTCATATTTTTTCTCTTATTTTTCTATTTACTAATAAATATAAATAGTTAGATAAATTTATATATTATGGTATCTAAAATTAGTCTGATAAATTAATTAATAGTTAGAAACTTATTTAAATAACAGAATTACTTTATCAAAGCCCTTATGGCTTTTATTTACACTCTTAAAATATATTGTTTTATAGTTTAGATTACATATTTTTGCAAAATATTTAATATCTTTAATATTTGTTAACAATGGCGGGGCAGAGGTGTTTTTATTAGGGAAGGTGTGTTTTGAATATGCATAAATTAGAATAAAACCTTTCTTATTAATTAAAGAAAACAAGTCCAATATGTTTTGCTTAAGTTTATCAAAATCAAAACCAAAAAAAGAATATAAAAAATGAGGAATATTTGATAAATTAATGATATCATATTTTGTTTTTATTTTTTGATTCAACTTTAGTACATCTGTGTGATAAAAATTAATTTTCTTGTTTTTTAATATTTGTTTTATGTACAAATAATCCTTTTCTGATTTTAAATATTGATTTATATCTGTTAAATGATTAGTATAACAGCTCCTTTTTAGAAACAATGGCGAATTAAATAATCTAACACCATCTAAATTAAAATATTTATACGCTTCATTAAAGAACAATCTTGTTTTTGGTGGTAAATCTTTTTTAAATTTAAGATAAATATCGTAATATAATGTGGCTTTTTTATTATCATAACCAAAATATGTAATAAAATCAATGAATGATAATTTAGAGATCGCTGTTAGTTTTAGATTTAATATGTATTCTGATAATTCATTTATATCGTAGCAATCAACTTTCTTAGCTCCATAATAAAACGCATTTATGACTTGATCTCCTGAACCGCAAATTGTTAATATTGTTTTGTTTTTCATATCTATTTTACTATAATATCTACTAATCATTTCTGTGCCATAGATATAGATTGGTGATTGAACATCTGCTTTTTTGTTCTTTACATTATTTAATATATTTTTAAAGTTCATATAACTATCACGGTTTTTTTATTTTGTATTTATCTAACATTTGTGCACTCATTTGGTCAATAGAAAGTGAATTTGGATCGAAAATGTATATTTGTTTTGTATTGACATCAATGAATGTGTTTCCTGCTTTTAAATCATAAGTTAAATTTAATTTATCAAAACCGTATTTTCGATATTCTTTTTTTAAAGTAGAATTTACCTCTTCAGTTACACCATCTAATAATTTATTAATTTTTTTGTATGTCCTACCACTAATTAATCCCTTTTCTAAAGCATCAGCAACAGTAATAAACGGAACATAATCATAAATAATAAAGTTATAGCCTTGCATCGTTATACCAAAATGAGCAGGTATAACATTAAAGTTCTTTTCGGAGATTAATTTTAGCAAACCCATCTCTTGTACAGGCCTTGCAAAATTTAATCTCTCTATTTTACCGTTTATTTCCATAGGCCAAGAATTCCCTACTTTTATAAAAAATTTTCTTTTGTTTTCTTTTAATTCCAAGACCATATTTGCTGCAGTTTCTTCTTGTTTCCAATATTCTGGTATTCTCTCTCTTATTTCTAATCTTATCTCGGGGTCTTCATATTTGGTTCTACCTGATCTCCAAACATTATGAACTTTACGAAATATTTGTTGATTTACAAATATTTTTTTACCTAAATCACTGTAAGCAACAGTAAATAGTTTACCTCTTCTGATAGTTATTTTATTTTCTATTCTTTTTTTAGAATTCGGCTATGGTCTGTAACTTATATTTTTAAACTTTATTTTTCTTTTAAATATATTTGATATTCTCATATCACATCATAAATAACTAAACTACACAAAAAATATAAACATATTCAAAAATAGTCTTTTCGCTCTTGTAATTAGATTCCCTCCTCCCAGATTCGGACTGGGGATCTTCCGGTCACTGCCTTTCTTTGCTATCTTTCAATAACAAAAATAGTGTGTTACTAAAGTCTACAGCCGGACGCACTAACCACTATGCTAAGGAGGGCTTATTCCTTATTTTGCTTGATATTATATTTAAGAAAGAAAAATTATATAAATAGCTACTACTTTGCAATTATATAAAAACTTTATTTCTTTTTCATTAGCTTTTTGTTTGCAGGAAAGACTATGTGATGTGCACCAATTACTATTTTCTTTTCATTTGCATATTTCTCTATGAGATAAACCTTTAGAAGTTCTGTGTAAGCGTCTTTTTCATCCTTCTTTTCAAGATCCTTTGGCATAAAATCTGTGATTATTTTTTTTATGGCCCTAGAGTTGACTTCTTCTAAAAATTGTCCAAGATTAAGTGAATAAAGGTTTTTGGTCTTTTCTTCAAAGCCTTTGATATCTATGATTTTGCCAACATAATCTTTAATCTTTTGAGAAGTAGTAAACTGAATACTTGTAAGAAATTCAATTACTTCCTTAGGCCCCACATCTTTATCTATTGTTAGCTTCTTTATAGAAACAAACTTATCAAAATTTGCAATAAACTGTATAGATTCATCCATATCTTATCTTTTCTCCATTTTATTTTATTTATTGTAAGCTAGATTTATTTATAAATATAGTGTTATTTTTTTACAAACCTTAATTCAGAAGTATTAAATTTATATCCTGGCATTGGATTAAAACGCATTTGTATTCCTAACACCTTAGTTAAATAATGTTTCGTTGCATGTAACTCAATAACAAATTTAAAATCATCATTTAAACGATAATTGTTTTCTCTTTCTAGCCTTAATATTTCTTTATTTCTTAATAACATAATATTATCATTTATTTTTTGTTTAACTACTTTTCTGGTTTTCTCACTAAAATCAGAAATACCTTCTTTTAATATATCTATGGTCTTTGGAGTTAAATGATAATGAACTCTTCCAATATCTTTTCCTTTTTCATCAACAACAAATATTGCTTGTTTAATATTTATATCTCGTTTAGTTATGTTATTTAAGCTTTTATTTTCATAAATGTGGCGATATAGGAAATCAAAAAAATAACTAGTTATGTCTGATGAACTAGGTAAATGTCTGACATTGGAAGGATGTGTGTGAGCCAACATAATTGTTTTTCCTTTATATTTTCCTAAAAATCTCAAATACTTTTTGGAATCTCTATCGACAGTTGATTCTGTTCTATTTTTTGATATGCTAACAAACTTATTTCCTGCTTTAATAAATAGCTCTTCTTTTGTTGTCACTTCAGGAGTTGATTCTACAATTCTGTGTGGTTCTCCCCATCGTCGCCTTAACTTCTTTGACCGTAGTATAATTTTTTTCAATTCTGGCGTTAACTTTTGTTTAGATTTTATTGATGCAATTTTTCCACGTTGAAGTATTAATTTTTGTTTAGGCCTTACTTGCGTAACTTTTCCCTGTCGTAGCTTTAACTTTGGTATAGGTTTTGGCATAATTAATCTATTCCTTTTTGGTTGTCAATATTCCGCTTTTTTCTATGCTTCCTAAAGAATAAATAAAGAAAGCAAATATAAATATTATTGTTATATCTTTTAATATGGAAAGAGACACAATACTAATTATTGAAGGCGGAGCAATGAGTGGTGTATTTGCTGCGGGTGTGTTAACTGCCTTCTATAAGAAAGATATTTACCCAAGAATCCATAGCATCTATGCCGTTTCTGCTGGTGCTCATAATGCTGCTTATTTTTTATCTAAACAAGTTACCTTGGCTTCAGATGTATATACCAGACAATTAGTCTCAAAAAGAGCTAAATTTCTAAACATGGATGTTTTTGAAATGCTCTACAAGGTAAAAAACCTAATATTATATAAAAAAAGCTTACAGCTAATGGATTTAGAAGTACTTAAAGAAATTGAAAGAATAAAACACAAACTTGATGTTGACGAAATTAAAAAAAGCAAGATTAATTTCTATGTTAAGGTCTATGACACTAACCAACTAAAACCATTATTTATTAATGCTAAAAAAAATACCCTAGATATTGTAGAAGTTTCTTCATATCTGGCCCCTTATATTTCTCTTAAAACCAAATATAAAAATCTTTATGATGGCGAACAAATACCTAACGACAAGTTTCTAGAAGTAGTTAAAGAAAACAGAGATAAAAAGATAATCTGGATCATGAATGAGAAAAAAACTCTTGCTAATAAGATTTTAAGCAGCCCATTTGCTTTGCTTAATCTATTTACTAAATCTCTTTATTTTGGCTTGCCTTTTTTCTTACATTCTATCTATCATGTCTTTGAAGAACCCACAATAGAAGATATACAAAAATATTCAAATGTAACTATAATTTACCCTGAAGGCAATGTTAGACAGCTAACTAAAATTTCATCAAACAGAAAAAATCTACTTAAACTTTATCAAGAAGGGTTATTAAAAGGCAAAAGGGCATTTTAATAAAATTATAGTAGTTGGCTATAAGCCACTTTCTGTACTAAATTGGCAATTTGTCTAAGCGGAAGTTGATTTCCTTGCACTAGAATTATCTTCTGCATCTTTCAGCCTCTCTTTCTGTCCATCAGTTCTACACATCATTTGTTAAGACAAAAAGCCGTTGTATTCTCTATTCAGAAAATAATTTTAGCCTAGTGAGTGGACTTTCCTTTTGGAATAAAATTCCAAATGCCAAAACACCAACTACTATATATAAATAAGGAGAAAATGATAATAAAAAGCTTTACTTTTTATCTAATTTTTAAATTTTGTGAACAAAAAGCGATGTTTCTTAAAAGTATAAAAATAATAGAAAATCAAAAGAAATATAAATTGTATAATTAAATAAATATTTATGACTACAGCAATATATGCATTTTCTGGAGATCCAATTACTTTTGGACATATAGATATAATAAAAAGAACAGCTAAAGTTTTTGATAAAGTAGTTGTTGGGATTGGGATCAATCCTAGCAAAAACTATTTATTTACTCTTGAAGAAAGATTTTCTCTTGCCAAAAAAGCATTAGCAAGGCTAGATAATGTAAAGGTTGTGTCTTTTTCAGGACTTTTGGTAGATTTTGCCTATGAAAATGATATAGATGTTATAGTTAAAGGAATAAGAAATTCTGCAGATTTTGATTATGAGAATATTTTACATCAAGTAGGAGATAGTCAAAAACTAGGTATTGATACATTTATTCTTTTTGCCAAGCCTGAACTAGCTCATGTAAGTTCAAGTGCGGTAAAAAGCATTCAAAAAGAACAAGGATTTGTACATGATTATGTGACCTTAGAGGTTAAGCAAGAGATTGAAAGAAAAATATCTAATCAATATATTTTAGGAGTAACTGGAGAAATAGGAAGTGGAAAATCATTTATATGCGAACAAATTCTAAAACTATGTAAAGAAAAAGGAGTAGAAGCACATAACATAGAATTAGATCACATAAGTCACAAGATTCTTTCAGAATTAAAAGATGAAAAATATGAAAAAATTAGAAATCAACTTATTAAAACTTTTGGAGATAAAATAAAGAAACAAGATGGCACAATAGATAGAAAAATTCTTGGAGAGATAGTATTTAATAATAATGAAAAATTAAAACAATTAAATGAAATAATGTATACTCCAATACTTGTAAGATTAAGAAAAGAAATATATGGAAAGAAAGGGCTAATAATCATTAATGCAGCATTAATTGCAGAATCTAATCTTACTTTCCTTTGTAATAATAATACATTAATTATCAAAGTAGATAAAGATACACAAAAACAAAGATTACTTTCTAGAGAATTAACTACTGAACAAATAAATAGAAGATTAAATAGTCAATTAAATTATGCACAGAAGAAAAAAAGCCTAGAAGAGGCGATTAAAAAATATAATCACGGAAAACTTTGGATTTATGATAATTCTGTTGATTATAATGAAAATAAAGATAACTTAAATAAAATAGTTGACGATATTATAAAAGAATTAAAAATAAAATGAAATCTAAATTTATAAAGTTATGGAAAAAAATAGGTGCAAAAAGCAATCCTTTTACAGAATATAATAAGCTAGATACACTTTATTCTAAGAAAAGACATTATCATAATTTATCACATATAAGAATGTGTTTAAATGAACTAAAATTTATAAAAAAACAAAAAAATACTAAATATGATTTTGATTCAATAGAGCTTGCTATTTGGTATCACGATATTATCTATGATCCAAAAATGGATAATAACGAAGAAAAATCTGCAGAATATGTGGCTAAAGTTTTAAAGAACGCAAATTTATCTATAAAGATAATAAATAAAGTTGAAGCACTAATTCTTTCTACAAAACATAATTGCTTTTCTAGAAAAAAAGATGAAAGATTATTACAAGATATTGATATATGTATTTTTGGTCAATCTAGGAAAATATTTGAAAAATATGAAAAAAATATTAGAAAAGAATATTCTTGGGTGCCTTTAAAAAAATATAAAGAAGGTCGACTAAAAGTACTTTGCTATTTTTTAAATAAACCAAATATTTACAACACTAAAATATTCAGAAAAAAATATGAACAAAAGGCCAGAAATAATCTAAAAAGATCTATACAAAAACTAGAAATTTGATAGTTTAGGCTATAAACTTCTTTTAGTACCAATTAGAGGAATAAAAAGTTAAGGCTTTACTTTTTATCCTGTTGGTAGTCTGCAATCAATGAATAATAAGAACAAGTTATTGTGTATATTAAAATCGAAACCAACAAATTTGCAATGATTGAAGATGCAGTTTCGTTAAATAAAGAAGCAATTATCCATAAGTATCCAACAAATGCAATACCCAATACCCCATATCCTAAACAGAACATTAATATTGTAAAATAATCTTTAGTAAATATTGCTTTAAAGTTTTTAGATATCATAAAATTTTCTGAAAATTTATTTGTTTTAAAGCTTCTGACCATGCCAATAACTTTCATAAATTCCAATATCATTACAATAAAACCAAATAATAAAAACAAAAGTAATATAGTTGCTAATGTGCCACTAGATGAACTATAGATTATTGATTCAAGATTCAAATCAGTAAGCTCTCCAATATTTGCGGTTATAAAAACAGAAATTAATAATACACCTAAAACAATAACAGCAATTTCTATAAGCAAATATATAAATGACATTAATAAATAAATACCAGAGTTTTTCAATATTAATTTATAAGATGTTTTAATATTTTTTAATTTCCCATAGATCTTTGTTCCAATCACTCCACCTACAATTATTAATAACAAAGACAAAGAAACTAAAGCTATTGTTGAACTTTGTAAAGCATTTGATATAGAGTATATAATTATCAATACAAAAATAAATAACAAATAATACCACTTAATTCCATTATATCCATAAAATATTGATTTTTTAAAGTCTATCATTTTATCACATTTTTTTATATATATAGAATTAAATAATTTAAAAAGCTATCTAAATATAGAAATTAGAAATATTATGGACTCCGCGAGATTCGAACTCGCAACCCCTTCCGTGCAAGGGAAGTACTCTACCATTGAGCCAGGAGCCCTCAGCAAAATAAGATGTTTTTTTTGCTTGATTACTATAATAATTAATTAAAGAAATAAATATAAATAAATCTATTTCTTAAATGTAAGTTAATGGACTTCGCGAGATTCGAACTCGCAACCCCTTCCTTGCTAAGGAAGTGCTCTACCGTTGAGCCAGAAGCCCTGTAATATAATTAACTAAAGAAATAAATATAAACAAATCTAATTGTTGAAATTAAAATCAAAGTTTAAGTTAATATGGACTTCGCGAGACTCGAACTCGCAACCTTCTCCATGCGAAGGAGATATTCTACCATTGAACTAGAAGCCCAACTAATATAATTTACTAAAGAAATAAATATAAATGGTAATTTAAAAATATAGTCTGATAGAAAGAAAATAATTTACGTTTAATTAAAAAAAGAAATAAATATTTCTTTGTGAGGTGTTAGAAGAAATTTTTATGTATTTTCAAATAAATCACTTTATTTAAAAATAGGAGGTGATCCGTCCGCAGGTTCCCCTACGGACACCTTGTTACAACTTAGTCCGTCTCGCAAAATATAGAATCACTTTAACCTTTAATAGGCTAGAGTTCATCCACACTCTACTCAACTGGCTTGATGGGCGGTGTGTGCAAGGCGCAGGGACATATTCACCGCGCGATAGTGACACGCGATTACTGGGGATTCCAACTTCATGAGGGTGAGTTGCAACCCTCAATCCGAACTTCGGCTAGGTTTCTGAGATTGCCACTCCCTTTCGGGTTAGAGACTCATTGTCCTAGTCATTGTATGCCGCGTGTTGCCCAGAGCAATCGGGCTATACAGACCTGCCTTCGCCCATTCCTTCCTCATTGTTACCAACGCAGTCCTATTAGAGTGCCTTTCCTTATTACTAAAAAAAGTAGCAACTAATAGCATGGGTCTCGCCCGTTACCTGAGTTAACAGGAAGCTTCACAGTACGAGCTGGCGACGGCCATACAGCACCTCTCAGCGCATCAGGTAAGCCCTTCAGACTGACCATCATCTTGCTGTCTGTTCTGGTAAGATATCTGGCGTTTCATCCAATTAAACCGCAGCATCCACCCCTTGTAGTGCACCCCCGCCAATTCCATTAAGTTTCTGCCTTGCGACTGTACTCCCCAGGCGGTGAATTTAATGGTTTCCCTTCGGCCCTGAATTAACTCGTAGTTAACCCAACACCTAATTCACATCGTTTACAGCTGGGACTAACCGGGTATCTAATCCGGGTTGCGCCCCCAGCTTTCGTGTCTCACTGTCAAATTAGTTCTCGTTTAGCGCCTTCGCCACAGGTGGTCTTCCTAGTATCTTAAGATTCTACTCCTACTCTAGGAATACCCTAAACGTCTCCCTATTTCTAGCCTATCAGTATCTTTTGCCATTCAATGAGTTAGGCTCACTGCTTTCACAAAAGACTTAATAAACCAGCTACACACGCTTTAAGCCAAATAATGCTGGATACCACTCGAGGATTGCGTATTACCGCGGCGGCTGGCACGCATATTACCCCCCCCTTATTCACATAGCTATCTAAGCTATATAAAAGCCAGTTTTTGCTGGCACTTGGAGTCTCTCTATCACGGTTTCCCGCATTGTAAAATTTTCGCGACTGCTGCACCCCGTAGGGCTAGGAACCTTATCTCAGTTTCCTTCTCCGGGCACCCTCTCTCAAGGCCCGTACAGATCTTCGGCTTGGTAGGCAATTACCCTGCCAACGACCTAATCTGACGCAGTCCCATCTTTTTGCATCTTACAAACATGATCGTAAGACCTTTGGAAAAACAATCATTCCAGATTTGTTTTCCTATCAAGCATTATCCTCAGTTTCCCAAGATTAACTTGTCAAAAAGGTAGGTTGACCACGCGTTACTGAGCCGTTTGCCAAAGTCTCTCGTGGTTAAGACTTTCAAACTTGCATGTCTTAGTCAAACTCCAATAGCGATATCCACCAGCAGGATCAGCTGGAATTGGTTTTATATCGTTAATGCACACAAAATCATACACAAAGTTTTGCCTTTGCGCACTTGTATGTTTCTCCTAACATCAGACTCAAAACAGCTTGAACCCTCACAAAAAGAATTCCTACAAAAAAACAAAGTCGAAATTTATTCTTTGTAGTTATAGAAATATAGGTAGAGAAATATTTATAAATAGATGCCCAAAGATTAGGCGTTTGGTTCTCTCTAACTCTTATGATTAGAGACCATAATTTTATAAATTAAAGAAAGAACAATTAGTTTATAAATAGATCATTCCTTTCTTTTTATTTCGTAAGTAGTTATTGAATGCCAATATTCGTAACCATTTTTGTATTCTTTATGCAGCCCTCTTTCTAAAAGAAATTCTAACCATTCTTTGTTATTAAGAACATTAAATACTTTTAAAGGAACTGTCATTTTTTCCAATTCCAACACCACAAACCCTTTCTTCTGTATATCCATTAAAGGTTGTTTAGAACAAAGATTTGAAAGATTTATAACTAAAGAACCATTAGTGCTTAATAACTTATCAGATAATCCAATTAATTTAGTTAAAAGTTCAACCCCTTCATAAGGATTATCATCTACGCTTTTTGGTCTTGGAATATATGGTGGATTACAAATTACTAAATCATATTTGTTATTTGTTTCCTTTATATATTTTAAAGCATCTCCAACTATATATTTTGCTTTACTATTATTTATTGCTTCTTTTGAACTTTCTATTGCTTTTGGGTTAAAATCAATTAATTCAATTGTTTCTAAATTATAGAATTGATCAACTATATATTTGGATACAAAACCTGAACCGGAACCCACTTCAATAGCTGATTTTATATTTTCTTTTTTTATTTTTTCCAAAGATAAACATAAAAATAAAGTATCAATAGATGGTCCCCAAACTCCTGGATTTTTATTTTGATTAAATTCTATTCTTGTACCGTTATATTCTGTAATCTTTACTGGTGAAGAATATAGTGCAAAGATCGTATCTCTTAATGTTGGTTCAAATTGACATATTCTATAATTATCTGTAACTAGTACTGGATTATCAATAGTAACTACGTGTTGAGTAACATCATCTGGCCAGGTATATTTTCTATTACCCTTTTCATCTCTATCTTTTGCCAAAATCGCAGCTAATTCATTACCATTAGCAAAAATTTCTTGTTTCTTTAAATCTTTACTAAATTTTAAAATCATGTTAGTTCAATTAATAAAAAAAGTAAGAAGAAAAGTCAGCTTTATGAAGCTGCTCTCTTTCTTAAATATTTTCTTTGTCTTTGCTTTCTTCTCATTTTCTTTTTTTTCCATTTCCATCTTTCTCTGGATCTGGTTTTTTTAAATCTACTGCTATCTTTTTTTCGTGTTCCCATTTTATCACTTTATTATTTCATTTCTTATTATATTATTTCCAAAACTATTTATTAATTGATTGCTCTGAGCGGGATTCGGACCCGCGTTACTGGCTTGAAAGGCCAGTGTGATTACCGGGCTACACTATCAAAGCACATCTATACATGTTTTTCCATTTTTTAAGGTCGACTAAAAAATAGAACTATATATATTTAAGCACAAAAAGATTTATATATATTCTATTTTTGAGTTTTTTTCTTATGTTCACCATTTATAAAATTATTTGCTAACAATTTTATTGGTGTTAAATATATGCCTATAGTTAAACCAGTAACCAAACCGCTTGTATTTCGTAAGAATTTAAGATATACTTATAGGGCTATCAAAAACTCGGTTCGTCCACCAATAACTTTAAAACAAAGTAAAAAAATTCAAATATATAATGGGAAGACAAAACCACCAATTGTTTTAAATTTAGGGAATTGCGAAACACAAATATATAATGGTAAGCGCAGGTCTCGAATAGATAGGCATATCCTTTCTAAAGATCCACATTTAGAAAGAACATTTTTACTAGACGGTAAAAATGAAACACTTTTTGATGTTTCAAAAGAAGGGACACGAAAACCAGGTTCTGTAACTGCCGATCTTAAAAAAATAGATAATGCTCATTATACATATCAAAAAGGTAAAAAAGTAATAACAAATGGTAAATTACTTGCTATCCATACACACCCTGGTATAAATATGACCCAGGTACTACCTTCATTTAATGATATCAAAGGAACATATATAAGATTAATTTTTGATCATTTATATAATAGGCCTTATCGTAGATCACTTTATTCTGATTACAATATGATTGTTGGTTATGATACAGCAAATAAAAGAATATCTGGAAGAACAATCTATAAAATTTCAGAATCTATGAAAGAAAATTGGTTAAGAAAATATTCGCTTTCTTCTGTTATTAAAGATAGTGTAATGATTAAAGAAAAAAATGGAAAATATAGTTCCATCTCTTTAAATGAATTCCAAAAACGATTAGGAACACATTATGACAATCTAATTAAAAAAATGGATGCTAAAATAATAGATAAAATAAAAAGATATAGATCAAAAAATAAAAACGCAACAAATTCTGAATTATTGGCTTTAGATATGCAAGAACAATTACATTATCTCCAAAGGTATTTTGGTGTAGAAATACATTTTCAGGCAGAACCAGGATATAAACTAAATCACGAAACTTTTCATTTTGAAAAAATTGATTAATTAGCCACTTCTTAATTTTTTATGGCTTTTACATAAGATACTACTATTTATAAAGTTTATTTATCATAAATATTATATAATATTTTTAGAAATTATTAAAGGTGTAAACAATATGGATGATGCAGCAAAACAAAGAAGATTAAAGAACATGTGGGTTTGTATGGCATGTAATGCAACAATGAGATCGCCTAAAAAACCACTTTTTTGTAGAAAATGTAAATCTGTAAAGATTAGAGTAAAAAAGAAAGGTAAAAGATCTAAGTAGTATTTCTTATTTTATTTTTTAAAACCAATCATTTAGTGTTTTTTGTTTATCTACTTCATTTCTTTTTTTCTCAAATTCGTTCAAATAATTTTTGGTTCTCTTTTCATCAAAGTTTGCTTTGTCTATTAAAATATGCTCTATCTTTTGTCTATCAAAAATTGGCTTTTCATAGATCGGACTTTTTTCAATATCTGGTTTTAGAAATATATCCATGATTTCTTTGTAATCAAAATTTATTTCTTTGTTTTTTTCTTTTAGTTGCTTGATGATGTCTTCAAAGCTATTATTCTCCCGAACAAGCTTTAGAGCAGTCTTTGGACCAACACCCTCAATCTTGTCATTAAAGTCAGTCCCTATCAACAAAGACATCCAGATAAGTTTTTCTCTTGTGATATTTAGTTTGGAAAAAATCTGCTCGCTTTCCAAAATATATGGATAAACATCAACATACACTTTCTTAAAAGGCACTTTTCTTTTCCCACTTACTCCAATGTTTTTTATAAGGTTGGGAGAGCCAAACAAAAAACAATCATAGTCTTGAGAGACAGAATAATCAGTTTGGCCAATTGAAGTCATAAAAGAGATTTGAGCTTCTGCTTCTCCTGGAGCAGTAAAGCAAGGAACCCCCATTGCATTAAGAAGTTCTTTTGATTCCTCAATTATTTTATTATCAATAGTTGCTGCTTGTCTTGAAAGCTTATTGATATTTTCAAGGTCTTCTTCTGCTATTGCTTTCTCTAGTTTTTCCTTAGCCAATTCTCTTCTTTCTCTTCTCTCTTGCTTGGTCTTTGCCTTTAGTTCATGGCTTTTTCCGTCATAAACAAAGATTGGCTTAATACCAAAACTTAAAACATTAGAAATTCTATAGAAAATTCCTGAATAATGGCTAGTTATTTCTCCATTTTCGTTCTTTAAGGGTTCTCCATCTATTCCTCTGATTGTTGTTACAAACTGAAATAGCATATTATACGCATCAAACCCAAATTTCTTGCCTTTAAAATCAGACAGTTCTATTTTCTTCTTACAATCTTCTATCAAAGAACCTATTGCTACGCCCATTTTCTCCCCTCAACAATTATATTAAATAACATAACAAATATAAATATAATATACTCTAAATATAATATCAATAATAAATAAACATAAAAGGAACGGGATAAATAGTGACAACTACTTTGTGGATAATTTTGGTTTTTGTTATTGCTGCTTTTTGTGCAACTTTTGCAAGATTAGTGTTTAAGCAAAGAACAACTTTATGGGTTTTTATTTTAGTAGATACAAAATCCCTAATTAAACATGTTAACAGACTATCAGAGAAATACAAGAAAGCATTAAATACATTGTCTATCTTTGGTATCGCTGTTGGCTTTGGGCCTTTTGGAATAGATTATCTGGTTAAAGAAAAAGTCACAAAGAAAAAAAGAGTAATTATATTTATTTTATCTTTATTGGTTACAACCTATATTTCTTATTTATTGGCTGGTGGATTGTTTTTTGGAAATCCTCTAATTCCAAAGTTTATTAGTTATTTAATAATTTTCTTAACTGGACTAATGGGCTTGTCTGGTTTTATTTTAGGTGCTTTGATTTTTTCAGCATATGATATTATTGCTAAGCTGTTTGTTGGAAAAGTTGGTTGCCCAGGTATTGGTCTTGTTATTCCTGGAGTAAAAGTTCCAAAAACAAACTTTGCTATTCCATGGTATGGCTGGTTGATATTAATTCCTGCTGCATTTATTCATGAGTTTAGCCATGGGATAATGCTTAGGGTTTCAAAAATAAAGCTAAAGTCTATTGGAGCAATACTATTTGGTATATTGCCATTAGGCGCGTATGTTGAACCTGATGAAGAAAAATTCAAAAAAATAGATAATAAAAATAAACTAAAAATGTATTCTGCAGGACCAACAAGTAACCTTGTTGTTGCAATTATTTTTGTTATAATCTATTTATTGATTTCCACACCAATTACAAACTACACAACCTCAATTAATAATCAAAGAGAGATTGGCCTTGTTGTAAGCCAAGTAAATCCTACAACAGAGATGTGTGGCTCTTCTTTTGATAACCCAGCCTATGGTAAACTTGCTAAAAACGATTTGCTTATATCTCTTAATGGCAACACCATAAAAACAAGAAACGATCTTTCAAACAATATTAAAAAAGACCATGAAAACGAGTTTGTTGTTAGAAATCTAGATACAAACATAACTAGAACAGAATATATAACAACAAACGAACTAGGAAATATTGGAATAACAGCAGACATAATGGTTGATAAAACCATTGAGCTTCCAAAAAAATATACATTTTATAAAATATTATTAAATGTGATTTTATGGATCGTATTATTAAACTTCTTGATTGCAACAACTAACTTCCTTCCAACAATTCCTTTCGATGGCGGGTTTATGGCCCAGATTATATTTTGTGATTATTTAAATAAAAAGAATAATGAAAAGAAGAGAATGAAAAAAGTAAAATGGTTCTTTATATATTTAGTAGTATTTTTAATATTACTAAATATCATTCCTTATTTTCTTTAAACGGTGAAGACAAATGCGTGTTAGAAAATTAACAAAACCGATTGGAAGAATTTTTAGAAAAAAAACAACAACTAAACCTGTAAAAAAACCAACTACTGCTACTAAGCCAGGAAAAGTGCGTAAACTATTAAATGCAATTAGAGAAAAAACAGTATCAAGAAAAAAGAAGCCTTCAACTATGTCAGAAGAAGGTTATAAGAAACTATCAGAAGCAATTCAAAAAACACAAAAAGCAAGAGCTGATGCAATTCAAAAAACACTAAAAGCAAGAGATAAAGCAATTAAAAAAAAACAAAATGTAATAAAAAGACAACTAGAAACAGAAATATCAAGATATGCGTCTAGAGAACCAACCATTTTAAGAAGAACAACAGGGACTGGAGATTATAGATATTATGATATTAGCAAATTAAAAGAATATAAATTACATAAAAATGCAATTCAACAAAAAGGATCAAAATTAGTGCGAGCACACACAACTGCCGGGCCATTAAAAGGAATACCAAATCCTGGAAATATAGCAGTATTATTTTTCGAATATTTAAAATATGATAAAAACTTTTCTGCAATCTCTGTGCTTGATAGAGATAGTGGCCATGAAGCCGGCAGGGTAGGAATAATGTTTACTAAAAAAACAGCAAAATACTTAAATAAATTTAAATCTAAAGCAAAAAATATGACTCAATTAAGAAGCATGATTTATGAAGATGTAATGAAGGTAGAAAGAAATGCAGAGATTAAAGCAGAAATAAAAGCACGTTCAAGATTTAAGAAATCTAAACTTTCAAATCAAGACCCAATTATAGATGAAAAATATATTAATACCTTAAATGAAAGATACCGTGATTATTTTGATTCTCAGAAAATAGAAGTTAGAAATACCTTATTAGATTATTATCAAAAAATCGGATTAAAATTTAGGTTTATTCCAAATGCTAAAAAGGGATATAGATTTAATAAAGAAACACTAACTTTTGAAAACCCACGTTTGAAAGACGGTAAAAGCCTTGTTAGTTTGGGGACTTCTGATTAGTTTTTGGAATTAATTTTTGAAATAGGACTAAAATCTTTTTATTCAATTATCTCTACTTCAAATCTTTTAAATTTCGTTTCTTTTTCTTTATAGCAATTCCAGTCAAGGCCTGCCTTCTCACAAAGGCTTGATAGGAATGTTTCTTTGTCTGGCAATTGCTCCCAGACTTGCGGAAGATAAACAGAACTTGCTACTCCTTGTCTTATGATAACGCCATCTCCTTTCTTTATATCAGAAAGAGAGCAATCAACAGGTTTTGAGAGAATAGAAATTTCAATATCCACTTTCTCAAATTCCTTTTCTGTTAAACTATCAAATCTTGGATCTTCAAAAGCTGCAAACTTGGCATTATCAATTATTCCTTGAAAGACGGTTTTTGTGCTTGTGATATTTCCAATACAGCCTCTTAGTCTTTTATTTATTGTCAAAGTAACAAAGCTTCCTTTTCTTTCAAGATAACTCTTAGGAACTGATTGTTCTAAACAGGAGAAGTTTTCTGTTCTTGCATCAAAAACATTTTGTATGGTCCTGTGTGCAAGCCTTAATAAAAGATGTTCTTTTTTTTCTGTAAAAGAAATACTTGCATAACCAACTACTGCTTTCTTGTCTAGCGTTACATCTCCTGATGTTGAGTAGTTTAGGAGTTTAGGGCTATTCCAGTTTCTTAATCTTGAAATTTCTTTTAATATTTTTATAGGGTTAGAGCCACAGGCGTCAAGGTTGGAATTACTATTTATGTCCAAGATGTTGTGTATGGTTTTGTTATCTGTTTCTTTTGCCTTCTCTTGCGACTTATAATGTGAAAGATCGCTTGAGACAATTATGATGGTGTTTTCTTCAATTTCCTTGTTTATGTCTTTTGCTATGGCCTTTACCTCTTCAGCACTAATATCTCCTACAATAATTGGAACAATTGTAAATTCTTTGTTTGCTTTCTTAAAGATATATTGTAAAAAAGGAAGCTGAACCTCAATTGCATGTTCTTGCTCATGTGGTGAGTTGTTTGTTTCTGCTTTTATCTTTGTGGAATTGACTTTGACATCTCCTAAGGGAGTTCTAAAATAATTATAGTTAGGAATGACAATACCTTCAGTATATTCTGTATGTGCAGGTGCAAGAATTATTACTTTAAAAATATCTTCTTCTCTTAATATAAGATCCATATAGAGCTCTTTGTAAGCAAACATTGCAGTTTTCCCAGAATAAATGTAGCCAGCATGTGGTGCGATAAAAGCCCTTGTTTTTTCTCCATCATATTCTATATTTATGTTATTAAAAAAACCTTCAAGTTGAGAGCTTAAAGAAACCGCATTAGCCAAATAAAATGTTCCAGACATTGCTGGTTTTCTTATATTTTCTTTTGATACTTTATTCATATTTTCTCCTATCCATATCTGTAATGCCAAAACTAAAATTATAGCAATTACCAGAATAATTTCTTTATTTTTTTTCATCATCTTCTATTTTCAAGACATTTGCTAATTTTTCAAGATCTTCTTTTACATATCCTGTGTTTGGCCACACCTTATAACCATCATCATCAATTCTTGGTATTATATGAAAATGAATATGAAATACTGATTGTTCTGCTGATTTCCCTGAAGCATTCATGATGTTTACTCCTGTACAGCCAAGTTTTTCCTTATAATGTGTTGCTATCTTTTGTGTTGCTTTAATCATTTTTTCTAAAATCTTGTCTTTACAGTCAAATAAATTCTCATAGTGTTTTTTAGGTATTACTAATGTGTGCCCTTTAACCATAGGATTGACATCAAGAAAAGCAATAATTTTCTTATCCTCGTATACCTTATAGCAAGGCATTTTCCCTTTTGCAATTTTACAAAAAATACATCCTTTTGCCATTTTCTTTACCCCCTTATTTTTTTAATAAAATTGGATCAAAAATATAAAATCTATTTCTCCCCATACTATAGAAAACATTATCTGTATCTAAGTCCCATATTTGTTTATATTCGCCTAATCCATAGGAATGGAAATTACGATTTATTTCTTTTTCTATATCTGCCACTCGTTTTTTTATGTTTCTATATTTAATTGAAGTTATATCTCCGGCTTTATATAGTTCTTCAAGAGTTCTAAGTTGAGTATATTCATAGACAATAAAGCTTTTTTTAGTTATTGGATCAACATAGGATACATGTGCAGGTATTACATCTATTCCTTTTTGCTTAAGTAATTCTATTCCCTTATGTTCGCTTACTCCATCTCTCCCATGTCTGTATTTAATATCAAAGCTATAGTCTCTATCTATACTTGTATCATTAACTTCTTTAATAAAGTATTTTTTCCCTTTTAGATCTAAGACATAAGAAACATTAGTGTTTAGACCTGCTTTTGGTTTTAGTCTTGTAATTTTAAATCTGCCTTTTGGATCTTTTAAAAACGGCTTTTTACTTTTTGATAACTCATATACTGCTTTTAATAGTCCTGGATTTTCTCTAACTACTTGTTTTCCGTATTTAGAATAGCCAAGTCCTTTACCATATCTTGTTTTAATAAAGACACTATCGCCTACTTTAATTGGAGATTTTTTATTCTTTGTAACTTGTAGGTTCTTATTTTGTGGTCTTTTAACAATAAAATTTTTTATTTTTTTAACAGATGCGGTATTGCTTACTCTTATTGGCTTTGGTGCTAATCTCCTTCTAATTGAATATCTTCCTTTTAGCATATACAAATAGTAAAAGATAGTTCTTTAAAAGGTTACTTAATAATTATTTTTATAAAAAAAGAATGCAACTACCGGGATTCGAACCCGGCTCATCAGCTTGGAAGGCTGAGATCCTAACCGCTAGACTATAGTTGCAGAATCGGTTTCGCGCGATTCGTGCGCAATGGTTTCCGCAGTTATCTGCGGTTGCTCGCACCTAACAAAAATCGCTTTTGTTATATAAATATTAGCTATGAAAGGTTATATAAATATTATTTATTTGCCTGAACTTCCAAAGCCTTTATCTCCCCTTTTGCTTTCTTCAAGCTCAAAGACTTCTATTAGGCTATCCTTAAGTATAAGAGTAGGAATCAACTGCGCTATCTTGTCGCCCTTGTTTATTTTAAATTCTTCTTTTGAACTATTAAACATACAAACAACAATTTCTCCTGTGTAGCCCCTGTCAACAACGCCAGCAAAGATATCAATTCCGGACTTTACTGAAAGACCTGAACGAGGAGCAATCCTTAAATATATGTCTTTATTGCTTTCAGGTATCTCTGGAAGCTCAATAGCAATTCCAGTGTGTATTGATTCTCGTGACATTGGTTGGATTACTTTATCTTCATCAGCAAAGATATCAAAACCCGCATCGCTATCATGTGCTTTTGTAGGAAGCTTTGCTGTTGTTGTCAAACGTTTTACTTTAATCATCTAAAACCACCTAAATAACATACCAAGTCCAATCAATATCATTATAATTCCTGCAATAAGATGCATATACTTTGTATTTTTCTCTTTCCATTCTGCTACATCGTGTATTTTGCTTACTCCAAAGTAGACAATCAAGGTTATTGCAAGCATTGGAAGTATAAAAATTATATTGTATAATAGCAATTGTGGAAGAGCAGCTAAAATTGTTTCTGTTGATAATAAATTGCCTAATATAACATATGGCCCAATAGTGCAAGGCATCAAAAACAAAGTAACAAGAGCTCCTATAAAGAACGCACCTTTTGGAGATGTAATGCCAGTTATTAGTTTTTTAACTTTTGGCCTAAATGACAATGGCATCTCTGTTAAAAATCCGCCTGGTCTATAAAAGAAAAAATCTCTTAGCTGAAATACTCCGATAGTTATTGCAAACACCGCAATTACAGTATAAACAACATTTCTAATAGTGTCAATTGCTGGTATCAACTTAAATATATTAATTAAAAGAATACCATAAATAAAATACAATAAAAATATAGCAGCAGTAAATGCAAGACCAGCATGAAGAGTTTTTTTCTTGTTTTTTGGATCTGCTGTCATTATGGCTATAAGAAGCATTATCAAAACAGCAAACTCACAAGGATTAACAGCATCAACAAGAGCTAAAGAAACTACTGTTAATAATGGGATTTTTTTCTTCTCTGCACAGCCCTGCTCAGTTATTTCTTCTGTGTAAGGGCAAGAAACATATTCAAGTGTGCTGTCTCCATTGTAATATACCTTCCAGCCAGGAAGATGTATTGTATTATCAAAAATTATTTCTGTTTGCGAAAGCTGTATTTTTGTGTCATCAATTGAATGGTAATCATATTTTTTTGCAATTTCTTCTATTTCTTCTGTTGTTTTTGCATTTAATATTTGATGTAAGACCTTATCATCTATTGGTGTTTCTCCATCAAAATACCTAGAGATTACTTTTCTGTTATACCAAATTGTTGGCTTGCCTTTCAGCTTACTAAACTCTAGATTTTCAAAAGCAGTTGTTCCTTTTTCATAGACATATGTTGGCAAAGCTATGTTTGTTGTTTTTCCTGCACTTAGATATTCTTCAACTTTTGGTATAATATTGCCTGATGAATAAAAATCATCTTCTGAAAATATAGCAAGAGGATATCCTTTTCCAGATCCAAATTGTTTATTATATTCTAACATTAGATTAGCATTATATTCATTTAATGCCTTTACTTCATATTCTATTACTGCAACATCATTTCTGCTTAAGGAAATATCCCGTAAAAGAACAGGATCTACTTTAGCACAATGTGGGCAACCAATACCTGTAAAATAAACAATTCCTAAAACTTCTGTTTTTTGAGTATTATTTATTGGATTATTAATTATTGGAAAAATAGGATTATTATCTTCAATTGTACAACTATCTGCATTTGTGTCAGTTTCACAATCTGCAAAAACAACACCTATATTTGAAACAAATAGTATTAAAATTATGAAACAGAGTATTTTCTTTAAATCCATGGCAATTACCTATAAATATTAGTTCTTATAAATAAATATAAATATTACTTTTCTATTTTTATAGCTTTGCCATTAACTAGAGCATCTGCAATTTTCTTTCTAGCACCTAATAAGGTCCTATGAAAGGTTGGCTGGGATATTTTCATTTTTTCTGCTGCTTTTTCTTGTTCAAGGTCTTCATGGTCTTTTAGTCTTATGGCTTCTAATTCGTCTACTCTTAAGGTTACTTCTTCTAACTCTCTTAAATTTACCCCAGCAGGTTTAAAATGCAAAAACTCAGGATTAAACCCTATTCTTCTTTGACATCTTCTTCTTGGCATAGTTCTTTCCTATTGATTTCTGAATTTCTAAAACCTAAACCTCTTCCTTGACCACGACCTCTTCTGCGACCACAACATCTTCCAAATTCTCTTTGATTTGTTGCTTCTGGATTACAACCACCAAAGCCTCTACCTGTCATCGGTCCTTTCCCTTCTGGTCCTGTTTTATCTTTTCCTGGCATATTTTATTACCTCCTTATAATGAATATATATTCATAAAGGTTTTTAAACAGATTTTTTTGCAATCTTAAAATAGAAAAAATTAAATTTATTAATATTAACAATACTCTTTAAATCCTGTTTGATACACAATTATATTATAAGGAAAAAAGGGGGAAAATATATGGAGAATACAGAAAACAAGTTTCCATTAATTGGAGATAAATTCCCAGAAATGGAAGTGTTGACTACAAGAGGTACAAAGAAATTACCTTTTGACTATAAAGGAAAATGGGTTGTGTTATTTAGTCACCCAGGAGATTTTACACCTGTTTGTACAACAGAGTTTGTTAGCTTTGCAAAGAAAAAGCAAGAGTTTGATAAAATCAACACAGAGTTAATAGGCCTGTCAATGGATCAAATACAAGCACATATAGTTTGGGAAAACTGGATTAAAGAAAAATTAGATACAGAAATTACTTTTCCAATAATTGCTGATTCCGGATTTGTAGCTAGTAAACTAGGAATGGTACATCCAAACAAAGGAACAAATACAGTAAGGGCTGTTTTTATTATTGATCCTGATGGAATAATAAGACTAATTATGTATTATCCTCAAGAGATTGGAAGAAATATTGACGAGATAATAAGAAGCATAAAAGCATTACAAGTAACTGATAAACATAAAGTTGCAACACCTGAAAACTGGCCAAACAACCCACTAATACAGGATAAAGTAATTATACCGCCTGCAAAAGACACAGAAACAGCAAAGAAAAGACTAATTGAATACAAAGGCAGTTGTTACGATTGGTGGATGTGCTATAAGAAATTATAATTTCTTCTTCTTTTTCTTTCTTTATGAAAGCAGGATTAATGTCATTCCCATAACTAAGCTTCCTAAAAGAAATCCAAATGTCATGGTGTCTTGCTTTCCATCACAACTAGAATAAGCAGTTGGCAATAACTCATCTATACAGATATAAACCATAACTCCTGCAACAAAAACAAGGATTGTGCCAATTAGTTTTTCTGATAAAAATGGTAATAAAACTATTGCAGCTAAAATAGCACCAAGTGGTTCTGCAAGACCAGAATAAACAGAAGCAAGAAATGCTTTTTTCCTGTCTTTTGTAGCATAGAATATTGGCATAGATACAGCAAAGCCTTCTGGAATATTATGAATTGCTATTGCTATTGCCATTAATAACCCAAACTTAAAGGAGCTAAGATTGCCTGCAAAGATTGCTATCCCTTCTGGGAAATTATGTATTGCAATTCCTAATGCTACAAGTAAACCGACCTTTAACAGTTTAGGATCAAAGTGCTTATCTTTTGAATAATTTTCCATAATGTAAGTGTGTGGAGTAAAGTAATCTATAAGAAAGGCAACTGCCGAACCAATAAAAAATGCAAAAAGTGCATTAGTATAACCAATTGCTCTTATTCCTTCAGGAAGTAACTCTATAAATGAAACAGTAATCATAACCCCTGTTGCAAAAGCCAAAGAAAATGCAAGATAGCTCTTTTTTGGGTTCTTTATTAAAAAAATAAGCATTCCACCAATTGCTGTCGATAGCCCTGCTAAGGTAGATAAGAATATCCCTGTAAGAATTGTTTTCATTTGGTTTTCCTGATTTATTTAATACAATATTTATATGCAATCAATTTATAAATCAATTTTGAAAGAAGAAAACTTTCTGCAAAAGCTGCTTTTTCTTTTGTTGGTGAAAACTCAACTATATCAACACCAAGCACTTCTTTTTCTTCAAATATTTTCTTTAAAAGATTGTTTATTTGTGTCCAGTTTAGGCCACCTGGCTCAGGGGTATCTGTATATCTTATGATTGATGGATCAAAGATATCAACATCAATTGAAACATAGATCTTTTTTGGCAATTGTCTTAGCTTTTCCTCTAGTTGAAAGCAATGAACTAAGTCCCAACTTTGTTGCTTTTGTGAAGATAGTAGATCTTTTGCAAATATCACTCCTACATTTTCTCCTGCTTTTGATACTAAGAAATCAATGTCGTTGTTGTCCATAGATCTTGTACCTACAAGCAAGGTCTTATGCTTCTTGGATATCTCTCTAGAAACGCAAGCATGCCACCAGGTGTCTTTTCCCCAAGGCTCTCTAAGGTCTGTGTGTGCATCAAAGACAACTATGCCAAAGTCCTTCTCTTTCTTTTCAATTGCCTCTATTATTGGCATTGTTGTTGAGTGGTCAGAGCCAAGGGTTATTAGGAATTTATCGCCATCGTAAATCTTGGAGCATTTGTCCAAGATTTTGTGCTTTATTTTGATAAAATCTGTATCCTTGATTGTCAGTTGCTCTTCTGTAAAGATACCAACCTCATGAGGCTCAGAAAAAAGGTCCTCCTCAAAGTATTCCAATTCTTTGCTTGCCTCTAAGATTGCCTTTGGTCCAAGGTGGCTATCGTTCTTTCTTGTGGTCTTTGTTTTAAAAGAGACTGGTAAGATAACTACTTTTGCTTTCTTTTTGTCCCTATATTCCTTTGGAAGATCCATAAAGTTCATAATCATCACTTACTCATTGCTTTTTTTCTTAGTTTCTCAGGCATTAATTCAATAGCATATCTTAAGGAAGTTCTTGGCATTGTTTTTTTATTCCTCATTACATAATTGAAAACTTCTTTTTGATGCTTTCTACTTGCTTCTTTTAATAACCAGCCATATCCTTTCTGGACAAGGTCTTCTTTGTCTAAAAGTAAAGTATCAGATATGTCAAAAGCAACATCAAGATATTTTCCTTTTCTTACTGGGTGAATAAAAGAAACTGCAGATGCTCTTTTCAACCAGATATTTTTAGATTTAGACCAAGATTTCACTTCTTTTGCTAGTAGGGGGTATTTTGTTATCATGTCTCCAATTGTGTTATTACAGAAGCTATCACATTTTGCCCAGTTGTTAATATATTTTTCAATCCATCTCTTAAATATGTAGATGTCTTTTTTTTCTAATTTCTTAATTTCTTTTGGCAGCCATTTTGCCACGATATATGCTTCTTCACAATAGTCTGATTTTAATAGTTCTTCACAAATCTTAAATACACCTTCTTTTTTTAATTCTTTAATTTCAGGATAATATTTTTTTGCGATTTGACTAACAATTTCTGATTTAACACCATAAACTTTTATTTCTTCTTTAAAGAACCTTTTACTACTTTCTTTAGTTTTTAGGTCTGAACTTTTTTTAAGTTCTTTTCTTATATTTGTAATTATTTTGTTCATTTACTCTAGTCCTCAAAAACAACTTCTGGCCTTTCAAGATTGAAAAGATCTGTATAATAGATATATGCCCCTGCATTTAAAAACACAATCTTGTCTCCAACTTCTGGTGGATAAAGATACACTCTATATCTAAAGATATCTTCTGATGCTGGTGTCAGGCCTTTTATGACATAAGCTATGGCTCCTTTTGTCCCTTCTTCAAGTTCTCCTTCAACCAATAGCTTAATGTTAGCAACAATCAGGTCCATTGCCGAGTTAAAGACAGAAGCATCAATAAATATTGTATCATCAACAATATTTTTTATTGTAGTTATTAGTTTACCAGAAGGTCCAGCAATTGCTCTTCCTGGTTCAATTATTAGTTTTATGTTTTTGCTATTTGCGTGTGCTTTTAGTTCTTTTATTTTTCTGTAAATGTCTTTTATTGTTTCTGCTTTGACATTCTTGTAATCTATTGGTATTCCTCCACCAATATCAAGATAGCTTATGCTTTGCCAAGTTTCTGGAGACAATGACTCTTCCAATTCACCAACAATATTCCATTCTGAAAGGTTCTGTGTTTTTCTGTGTGTGTGTATTCCTAGTTGTTTTATGTTTTTGTTTTTCTTTAGTTTTGGTATAAGTTCATTAATGTCTCTAGAAAAGAAGCCATATACAAAATATCTACCTGTCTGCACAGTATATTCTTTTAGTCTCATTCTTAGAAATAAAGTAATTTGTTTGTTTTCTGATTGTAGGTATTTTTCTAAGAAATTAAGATCGTTTATGTTATCTACTATGTAGTTATCTACTCCTTTTTCAAAAAGAACATCAAGTTCTTCTTTTTCTGGAGAATGAAGCATAAACAATATTCTTTTTGTGTCTTTTATATATTGTAACTCATTAATATGATGTATTAAAAAAAAAGAATTTGTTTTCTCTTCAAGTATTTGTGTTATGAGAGGATTAGATTTTACACTATATGCAACAATATCTGTAAGCTCTTGAAGTTTAGAAAAATTATCAATGATTGCCTTTTTAGAAAAGACAAACTTTGCCTTAGAAAACATAAATAATATATAGTTAAATAAGGTTTTAAAAATAGTAGTTTTAAAGAAAAAAATTATTCTCTGCTAGGTTTTTCCCAATAACCATTATATTTTTCTAGAGGGAATCTTTTTTCATTTTTTTCTAATTTTTTAAGTAATGCCTCTTCTAAATCTATATTGTTTCTTTCAGCAAACAACAATAAAAACCATAACACATCAGAAGCTTCTTCTGCAATCTCGTCTTTTCTTTTTTTCTATTAATTTTTGATTTTTTAATTCTCTTTTATGATCAATTATTTTTATTTCTTCATCTGACATACCAGCAATTTTTGTAATATCAAAATGCCCTAGTCTTTGCTTTAGAATAAATGGAATCTCCCACACTTTTTCTGATTTCATACCAGAATCTAAAATGACTGCAAACAAATAGGCTAATGGAGTATTTATTAGAAATTGATTTGCTTCTTTATTGTTGGTATACTGTTTCTCATGGCTATATTTCTTAGAGCTTTCTTTACCAAATTCCACAAGCAGGTTATAAATTTGTTTTTTATGTTCTATACTGATTGTCATAGAAATATTTAGAATAAAAACTAATAAAAACCAATTGAAACCACAGAATATACTTTACCCCTTTTCTTACTTCTTCAAAAAGCTTATTGACCTACTTTATCTTTTTTGATATCGTGTGGGATTAGATTCTGATAAACTAAAATCCTAAATGTTTTGCTTTTTCATATTTTCTATTGCAACATCTAAAAGCTTTTGAAAATCCTTTTCTTCTTGGGAATTGTAGATGTCTGTAATGGTTTGGCGAAGAAGCTTATGACCTTTATGACCATAGTCTGTTATTCCTGTTCCTAAAAGTTTGCTTAAGGTAGGGTCAAGATTAAGAAGAACAGTGACTGCTTCTTTTAAGTCCATTGCCTGATTTCTAGTTAAGCCTTTACTAAGACAATAATCAAAAAAATAAAAATGAAAGAAAAGATGCATAACTTCATGACAAAAAACAGCAACCTCTGAACCCCTATCTAAAACATATCTTGCAAAAAACAAACCAAAAGTATCGCTTTCTTTTCCTTGCCAAATATACGGACAACAATTAAAGGTTTCATATTTTACTATTATGTTCTTTACTGGTAGTTTTCTATTATGTAACATCTCTAAAGCAGAAATAATTGCATCAAGATTATCTTTTATCTTATTGTATGATTCGCTCTTAAACTTATCAATATACTTAGGAGCATAATATTTCTCTATATAAGACAAAATAACCTTTCTTTGCTTATCTTCAGGCTTATCCAAAACAGAATCTAAAAATTCCTTAGGTAAACCTGAAAGCCTATCATGTCCATAACTAGTTCTTTTCTCTTTATTGTTTAAAAAATGTAACCAGATCTTGATGTCTTCTTCTTTGTCTATTTGAAATTTAAGATTCACCATATGAAATTACCAATTTATTGAAAGATTTTTATAAAACTATCTGCTATGCTTTTTTCTAGCTCTATAAAAGACTTTTCATTTATGGTTTTGCTTAATTTTTCTCTTGAAAAATATGGCTTAAAGTCTTTTAGTTTCTCTAGTAATTCTGGACTTGGACTATATTTTCTACCTTTCTTATCTAATGTCCAAAATAGGCCTTTTGTCAGATTAATTGCATAATCAGAAACAGAATAGTCTTTTTGATTAGCTAATAACTTTAGATAGTTTTGTTGTGTGATATTGTATATTTCAGTTATTTTCTCATCATTTGTAGAAACATCATCAACAAATAAATAAGCGTTCTTTATATTATACTCTCCATGAACATGCCCAAAATAATCAATAATAAAGTTTCCAACAAATTCTTCTATTATTTTTAGATTTTTAAAAGGGAAAGTTGGTATCTCTTGATTGTAGTATTCTTGCATATCATAATATTCCTTTACTATATATTTCTTATTATTAAAAATATAAGGACCATGAAACTCATATCCTAATCTCATAAGAGTAGGGTAGATCCTTTCATAAAAAGAAAACAATAATGAAGAGGTTAGTTTTATTTTTTTATTTTCTGAGCCTTTCTGTAACAGATATTTAGAAATTTCAAAATTTTGTAATTGGTTGTTATTTACACACAAATGATCTTTTCTTTTTAGTTTTTGTAGCTCTATTATCTTATTTACTATTGTTTTTCTATCTTCTAAATCTAAATGTTTTACAGTATGTATCAATGTGATATATTGTGAAAGAGCAGAAGGATAATGATTAGAAAGATAACCCAAAGCCAAGCTATCTTTTAGGCAACAACTAAACTCCTCAGCAAAAAACGGTTCCAATTCACTTATAATAAACGGCCACTGACTAGCTATTCTTCCAGATTTTTGAACAACTGCTAGATCTTTACCTATTTTCTTACATAGTTTTTCAATCTCTAACATCAATTTCTCCATTTTCTATTATTACATATTTTTCATCTGTTAGTTTTTCTTCTGCATTTGAGTATTTTACTACAGGGATACCATACTCTTTACATATTACTGCAAAATGAGATAATTTCCCACCAACATGCACAATAATTCCGTTTATTTTCCCAAAAAGAAGAACAATATCAGGAGTTGGATGCTTAAGATAGACTACGCAATTACTTGACAGATTTTTTATAGCATCTACTGTTATTTCTTCAAGGACCACTAGCTTTCCTTCAAAGTCCTTTTTTACTATATATTCTATATTTTCACTCATGTTCTTTCTTTTTGTTATTTTATAAATATATTTACTAAATAAACTGTTTAAAATACTTGTATTTTGATGTTTTTCATAATTTCGCACTGGACACCTACCCTCCCGAAAACACCCCCTGTTTCTACAACAATATATTTATGGTGTAAGGATTATGGAAAATAAAACTGATGATAAGCTTTTGGTTGTTGAAAACCTAAAAAATAAAATATACACAATTAGAAACCAACAAGTAATGCTAGATAGCGACCTTGCAGAGCTTTATGGTGTTTCTACCGGAAGATTAAATGAAGCTGTAAAAAGAAATAAGAATCGATTCCCAAAAGATTTTATGTATCAATTAACTCCACAAGAATTTGAATTTTTGACAGAATTGTCTGGGAATACTAATATTTATGCTAATCGTTCGATATCGCAATTTGCGATATCAAAAACAGGGCGTGGCGGAAGACAGAAGTTACCTTATGTTTTCACAGAACAAGGAGTGGCTATGCTTTCTGGTGTATTAAAAAGTGAAAGGGCAGTACAGGTTAATATCTATGTTATGAGAGCCTTTGTGGCTATGCGAAGATTTATGCAAGAGAATGCAGGACTTATTGTAAGAGTAGATTCTCTAGAGAAAAAACAAATTGAAAATAACAAGAAATTTAAGGTGATATTTTCAGCTATGGATAACAAAGTAATATTAAAAAAACAAAAACTATTCTTTGATGGTCAAATCTTTGATGCTTATAAGTTTGTTAATGATATTCTTAAAAGTGCCAAGAAATCAATAATTCTTATAGATAATTACATAGACGAATCTGTGTTTGTTTTGTTTTCAGAACTTAATGTAAAGATTACAATATACACTGAAAAGATTACAGAAAAACTAAAACTAGATCTTGAAAAATACAATCAACAATACCCTAAGATAGAAATCAAGATTCTGAAAAAATGCCACGATAGGTTCTTAATTATTGATGATACTGAAATTTATCATCTTGGAGCCTCCATTAAAGATCTTGGAAAGAAAATGGTTGCAATCTCTAAAATGAACAAAGAATCTTTACAAATACTAAATAAATTGAAATAATTTAAACATGTGTTAATAAGTAAATTTACTGGAAACACTAGTATTTATGCTAATCGTTTGAGGTCGCAAATTGCGACCTCAAAACAAGAAAAAGAGAAAGATAATTTGCGATCACAAATTGTGACCGCAAAAATCAGCAGTATCTTTGACACAAATAAAAAGCAGAAGCTTTTTAACATCTTTATTACCTAAATATATATTCTAGTTTTATTCTTTTAAAATATTAAAAAGACAAGAAATATGAGACATAAAAGCATTATTATTAAAGGTGCCAGAGAGCACAATCTAAAAAATATAGATGTAGAGATTCCAAGAGATAAGCTGGTGGTTATCACTGGTGTCTCAGGTTCTGGAAAATCAACACTTGCTTTTGACACTATCTATGCTGATGGCCAAAGAAGATATATGGAATCTTTATCTGCTTATGCTAGGCAGTTTCTGGGGATGATGAAAAAGCCAGATGTTGATTCTATAGAAGGACTATCCCCAGCAATCTCTATAGAACAAAGAACAAGTTCTAAGAACCCTCGCTCAACTGTAGGAACAGTTACTGAGATTTATGATTATTTAAGATTACTTTATGCAAGAATAGGAACACCTTATTGTCCTAAGCACAACATACCTATACAGCCATTATCTGCTCAAAAGATAACAGAAAACATACTTAAAGAATACCAAGAAGAAATATACATACTTTCGCCAATAGTCCAAAAAAAGAAAGGAACCTATGAGAAACTTTTCTTAGACCTTAACAAAGAAGGTTTTTTAAGAGTAAGAATAAACGGAGAGATTGCAAGAACAGATGAGGAAATAAAAATTGACAGATATAGAATGCATAATATTGATATTGTTATTGACAGAATAACACCAAGCGATGATAAAACAAGGCTCTACCAGGATATAGAACAAGCCCTTGACAGATCAAATGGACTAATCAAAATAATCTCAGTAAAAGACTTTGAAAAAAACAAAGAAAAAGCAAAAGAAAAGCTTTTCTCTTCTAAGATGTCTTGTCCAGTGTGTGGCCTTTCTTTTGAAGAGCTACAGCCTAGAATGTTTTCTTTTAATTCTCCGTTTGGTGCTTGTGAGGAGTGTTCTGGCCTAGGCTTTAAGATGGAGTTTGATCCAGATCTAATAATTCCAGACAAAACAAAATCAATAGCTGATGGAGCAGTAGTGATTTATAGAAACATAGTTGATAGCTGGCGTGGACAGCATCTTGCAATAGTTGCCAAACATCATAATTTCTCAGCAATGACTCCTATAAAAGACCTAACAAAGAAACAATATGATGTCTTGATGTATGGTTCAGAAGATAATATCCAATTTAATCTTGAAGGAAAAAACGGAACATCAAGCTTTAATTACAATGGCAAATGGGAAGGGATTATTCCTCAGTCTCAAAGATTGTACAGACAAACAGATTCTGACTACAGAAAAACAGAAATGGAAAAATATATGAGCACTTCTCCTTGTCTTGCTTGTAAGGGTAGAAGACTAAAAGAAAAAATTCTAGCAGTAAAGATCAATAACAAATCAATAATGGATATTTGTGATTTATCAATAGCCTCAACTATTGATTTTTTCAAAAATATTAAACTAGATAACAAGCAAAAAGAAATATCCAACCACATACTAAAAGAAATAAACTCTCGTCTTGAGTTTTTAGAAAAGGTTGGTCTTGGCTATCTTACTCTTTCAAGAGCATCAGGAACTCTTTCAGGAGGAGAGTCTCAAAGGATTCGTTTGGCAACAAACCTTGGAACAAACCTAACAGGGGTTTTGTATGTTCTTGATGAGCCATCTATTGGCCTTCACCAGAAAGACAACCAAAAGCTTATTGATACTCTTTGTAATCTAAGGGATCTTGGTAACACTGTTGTGGTTGTTGAACATGATGAAGACACCATTCGCCAGGCAGACTATGTTGTTGATATGGGTCCAGGGGCAGGCATCTATGGTGGAGAAGTTGTTGCTCTAGGAACTCCTGAAGATATAGAGAAATCAAAAGAATCATTGACTGGACAATATCTTGCAGGAACCCAGTTTATTCAAATCCCAAAGATAAGAAGAAAACCTAAGGATTTTATAAAAATAATTGGAGCAGAGGAAAATAATCTTAAGAAAATAGATTTAAAGATACCAACAGGGGTCTTTACTTGTATTACAGGAGTATCAGGCTCTGGTAAGTCTTCTCTTGTTTATGAGACAATCTATCCTTTCCTCATGAACAGGTTTTATAAATCAAGGATGGGTGTTGGTAAAGTTAAAGACATAATAATCCCTAAAAATATTGATAAAGTAATTTCCATTGACCAATCACCAATTGGAAGAACCCCTCGTTCCAATCCTGCAACATACACCAAGTTGTTTGATGATATTAGATGGGTGTTTGCCATGTCTCCTGAGGCAAAGCTAAGAGGATATGATATTGGAAGATTTTCTTTTAATGTCAAAGGCGGAAGATGTGAGGCTTGTCAAGGTGATGGGCAGATTAAGATTGAAATGAATTTTCTCCCTGATATCTATGTTGACTGTGATGAATGTAAAGGCAAAAGATATAATTCTGAGACTCTTGAAATATTATACAAAAAGAAAAACATTGCAGATGTCTTAAACATGTCAGTTGATGAGGCTTTTACTTTCTTTGAAAACTTGCCATCTTTAAGGAAAAAGCTACAAACTCTTGTTGATGTTGGTCTTGGCTACATTAAGCTTGGTCAAAGTTCAGTTACTCTTTCTGGAGGAGAAGCTCAAAGAATCAAGTTAACAAAAGAGCTATCAAAGAGAGACACAGGAAACACAGTTTACCTTCTTGACGAGCCAACAACAGGCCTACATTTTCATGATGTTAAGAAATTGATAGATGTTCTTAACCGTTTGGTAGAGAAAGGAAACACTGTTATCGTTATAGAACATAACCTTGATATCATAAAGTCAGCAGACTATATTATTGACCTTGGTCCTGATGGTGGAGAGAAAGGAGGAGAAGTTGTTGCAGAAGGCACTCCTGAGGAAATAACAAAATCCAAAAAAAGCTATACTGCTGAATTTCTTAAGAAAGCATTAAATCCAGATAATTTAAATCCAAAATTTGTTAAAAAGATATTAGATGGAGAAAATAAAGAAACTTATAAATTCAAAGACATGGATGAATTCGATAAAATCATTAAAAACAAAAATTCTAAATCAAAGATATAAACAAATTAAAGAAAAAAAATTATTCCTTTTTCTTTGTTTTATATTTTATCTTAGCAGATGGAGAACTTAGTTTTAATGGTTTATTAATATCAATCATTGCTTTTTGTTGTTTTGACCATTTTTTATTAGATGTCTTATTTAACCATTCAGAATACATATCAATAAACTCTAATCTCTGCTTAAAATTAAGCTCTTTCTGTTTCTTTAATTCTTTTAAATTAACTTTTGGCAAATCCTTCATAATAAATACTTCCTAAATATAGACATTACTTTCAATTCAACCAAGAAGTAATCTAATAATTTATTATCCAAATTATTTTTAAATTGATTATAAATATACTTTGCATCTTCTATATCTTTTTCACCACCCAAATATAATTTATATGCAATTTGTAGTTCTAGTGGAGAAATAAATATGCTATGTTGTTTATTTAATTTAATTTCTTTTCTATTTCTTATAGACCAAATATCTAACTTATCTTTTGGATATTTTATTTCCATATTAGGAATAAAAGTATCTTTTTTAGCAAATCTTAAAGGTAATCCTTGATTTAAATATTCAAAAAATGCATCTTTTACATCATCTTCTATTATACATTCAAATTTTATATTTAAGTCAATCCATATTTTTTTGAAAGTATCATAATCCATTTTTTCAATAAACAAATCCACATCTTCTGAATTTCGAGATCTACCAAATATAATAGCAACATATCCTGAAATTATTACATATTTTATGTTGTGCTTATCAAGGACAGATACAAAATCAATAACTAATGAATCTAATTCATTGATTTCTTTATTATTTATATAAAAAACATTATCAATTATTTCTACTAACATAAATAATTATTATTTCTTATGTTTATATAGCTTTCGAGGGTGGGTGTCCAATGGCACCCCTTTTAGAAAAAGTGGTTGCAGTCCCAAAATTAAAAAAAGTTTATTTTTTAATATGTCTTTAACATATATTATTTATGATTAATCTAGAAAATATCCCTTCTAGTCCTGGTTGTTATATCTATAAGGATAATCTAGATAATATAATCTATATTGGCAAAGCAAAAAACCTAAAGAAAAGAGTTTCTTCTTATTTTTTGAAGAAAGATCTTGATAACAAAACAAATGCTCTTGTGTCTAACATCTCTTCTGTGGATTTCATTGTTACTTCTAATGAGCTTGAGGCTCTTGTCCTAGAGAATAATCTTATTAAGAAATATCTTCCAAAATATAATGTTGATCTAAAGTCTGGTCAAAGATATGCTTATATCCAATTGACAAAAGATATATTCCCTAGACTTGTAACCATAAGAGAAAAGCCAAAAGGCAAAGATGACAACATATTTGGACCTTTTGTTTCTGGACAGAACAGAATTGAAACAATCAGATTTCTTAACAAGCATTTCAAGCTTAGAACATGTAAGAGACTTCCAAAGACTGCTTGTGTAAGATATCATATCGGTTATTGCTCTGCTCCTTGCATTGCCAACATCTCTAAGGAAGAATATGCTAAGACAATTGAAATTGTAAAAAAAATACTTTCTGGGAAAAGCACAGAATATCTTCCAGATATGAAAAAAGAAATGGACAGTTATTCTAAGAACCAAGACTTTGAAAAGGCCCTTGTCTTAAGAGACCAGATTTCTGCTATCGAGTATCTGGCAGAAAAGCAGAATATGGAAAGATTAGTTAATTATAATCAGGATATTATAAATTATGAGATAAGAGACAACAAAGTCTATGTCCTTCTCTTTAACATAGACAAAGGGCTTCTTGTTAACAAAAGATCTTTTTCTTTTGATGAAACCTTGGTAGATATCTCTGTTCTTGATGATTTTCTTGTAAAATATTATTCCAATAACCAGAAAACAATACCACAAGAGATTATTCTTCCAGAAGAGATCTCACAAAGCACCAAAGATTATCTTGAAGGCCTTTCCAAAAAGAAAATAACTATAACAATTCCAAAAAAAGGAGAGAAAAAAGAACTTCTTGATCTTTGCTTTAAAAATATTGAAATTACTTTTTTTAGAAATATCAGTAAGGTTTATGCTTTAAAGGAAAAGCTAAAACTAAAAAAAGTACCACACATTATCGAGTGCTTTGATATTTCTCATCTTTCTGGCACCCTCACTGTTGGCTCAATGGTTTGCTTTAAAGATGCCGTTCCGTTCAAGGAACAATATAGAAGATTCAGAATCAAGACCTTACCAAAAGACAAAATTGATGATTATTCAGCAATGGCAGAAGTAGTCAGAAGAAGATATCTAAACAAAGAGCTTCCTTTGCCTGATCTGATTGTCATAGATGGGGGGAAAGGTCAGCTTTCTTCTGCTATAGATGCTTTAAAGGTAGCTGGTGTCCAAGATAAAGTGCAAATAATAGCTTTGGCTGAAAAAGAAGAAGAGATCTACATGCCAGACCAGATGTTTCCAATAAAACTGAACAGAAAAGACATAGCTCTTCTTCTGCTGGAAGAGATAAGAGATGAAGCTCATAGGTTTGCTATAACCTACAACAAGCTTTTAAGAAAGAAAGAGATTAAAAAATAAACTAATTATTTTCTTCTTTTAAGATTTCATATATTTCTTTGTTTAAGATTACATTATTTACTTTTCCTATCTTCTCTTTTTTTATAATTTCATTATCTTCTAGATCTCTTAATATCCTATGGACTTTTAGTTTATTTAGCTTCGTTATTTGAACTAGTTCATATTGTCTTATTTTTCCATTATTTTCAAGAAGTGCCTGTATTAATTTTCTGTGTGTATCAGGGAGCATCTTTAAAATTAGCCCAGTATTGTTTGCCAAATGTTTTTCTGTTTTATCTACTTTACTTGACATAGCCCAGAAAACAATTATACCAAATAACAGACCAATAAATGCTGCAAAAGGAATAAGATATTTATGATATTCAAAAACAAATGGTTTTTTCATGCGCTTAAACTCTGCATCAAGTTGTTCTTTTGTTTTGTGGGGTTGTATTTGACAACTACTATTGTCTTCATTATTATCACACAAAGCAATATATTTTTGAGTGGTGTGGCGTGTTATGGCATTGTCATCAAATATTCTTTCTCTTCTTAATTTGTCTTGTGCTGACAAAAAGAAATAAACTGAAAATATTAATAGCAAAAATGCCACAAGAATTACAATACCCAAAACTACATTTTTCTTTATTTTCATAGATATTTCTGCATCTAAATATTTAAAAAACAATTGTTTCATATTTTTGAAACTTTATTTTTTATAGTTTTATTATTTTGAAACCCTGTTTTTAGTTTCAAAAAAGCATATATATAGTTTCAATTCTATATTCTATATAAACATGAAAACAAAAAAAATAATAGAAATACAAAATGTGACAAAGACCTATAATATGGGTGACATTAAGCTTAATGCTTTAGAAAATATAAGCTTAACTGTATCTCGTGGAGAATTTCTAATTATCAACGGGCCAAGTGGATCTGGAAAAAGCACACTTATGAACATTGTTGGTTGTCTTGACCTTCCTAGCTATGGAAAAGTATATCTAGATAATAAAGACATAACAAAAATGAGTGAAAGCAATCTTGCAAAGCTTAGAGGAAAAACCATAGGATTTATCTTTCAACAATTTAATCTTATGCCCACTTTAACTGCATTAGAAAATGTGATTTTGCCTCTTGAATTTCAAAACGTAAATCCAACAAAAGCAAGAAAAGAAGCATTAGATAAGTTAAAAATCGTAGATTTAGAAGATAGAATTAATCATTTACCAAAAGAACTGTCTGGAGGACAACAACAAAGAGTAGCAATTGCAAGAGCACTTTGTGGAAATCCAGAAATTTTTCTTGCAGATGAACCGACAGGAAACCTTGATTCAAAAACAGGAATATTCATTATGGATTTTCTTAAAGAATTACACGAAAAAGGCAAAACAATAATTGTAGTTACTCATGATTTAAATATTTCTAAATATGGAGACAAAATAATACATTTAATAGATGGAAAAATAAATAAAATTGAAGAAAAAAGGTGAAAAATAATGTCAAAAAGAATAATATTAGCATTGCTTTGTGTGTTAATACTGCCAAGTATTTTCGCAACAGATACAGAAGGGATTAACTTAAGTGCAACATTAATTAACCAAATTCCTGATCCTGTTAGAGCCGGAGAAATAGTAGAGTTTAGATTTAGCATTCAAAATTATGGAAGTGCCAGCATAAATGATGCAATCATCTCTCTTGAAACTAGCTATCCTTTTGAAGAAATACCAGGAGAAAACTATAATATAACAATAAATAAGATTTCTGCATATCAAAATTCAGAATATGCAATAACAACAAAATACAAGTTATTAGTTAACAAAGATGCACCAAATGGAGAATATGAAATTAAATTAAAAATAAATACTAACAACAACATTACAAACATCTATACTTTTGATGTTTTTGTGACAGGAAAAGAATATGCACAAATAATTACAATCAATAAATCAAATATTGATTTTGGGAAAGTTGAACAGCTTGATTTCTTAATAAGTAATACAGGCAATTCACAACTTAAAAATTTAGTTTTTTCATGGACAGATCCCACTGAAACTTTACTTCCTGTTAATTCTGATAATACAAAATATATTAAATATTTAGATGTGGGTGCATCAACAACAGTTAGTTACAAAGTTATGGCTAATAGTAATGCAGATCCAGGACTTTATAAAATTGATCTTTCTTTAGAATTTGAAAACGAAGATTACAACGATACCAAAATAAATACAATTGCAGGAATTTTTGTAGGGGGACAAACAAACTTTGATATTACTTTTTCAGAAAGCAATAGTGGAAATATATCTCTTTCTATTGCTAATGTTGGAAACAATCCAGCATATGCAATTAATGTTATTATTCCTGAACAAGAAAATTACAAAGTAAGTGGAACCAACTCTTCAATTTTAGGCAATCTTGATAAAGGAGATTACACAATTGCTTCTTTTAATATAAGTCCGAAAAGAAGCTTTGATACAAACTCAATGCCTACAAACCAAATACCAAGAAGAACTGATAAAAACGATAATTTGCCTTATGCAAATCCTACACATCAAAATAATCTGGAAGTTACAATAGAATACACGGACTCTATGGGACAAAGAAACTCAATAACAAAAAAAGTAAATATTAGTTCAAATACAAATGTAGCTCCTAGCGAAATAACAAACAACACAAATTCCGGATATGTCGCACAATTTAATAGAAGAAGCCCAAGAACTAATTGGTATGTCTATATTATTATTGGATTAGTTTCTTTAGTTGCATTATTTTATGCACATAAATTTTATACAAAAAATAGCAAAAAGAAAAAACAATGAGATTTAAAAAGATCATAGAACTTGCTGTAAACTATGTAATTCATAGTAAATTAAGAAGCTGGTTAACCATCTTAGGTATAGTTATAGGAGTTTCTTCTTTTGTTGCTATATTGGCACTTGGAGAAGGAATGAACCAAGATATTGAAAATCGAATGGCCTCTTTACAAGTTGATCAAATAAACATAACTGTCGGCTTTTCTAGGGCAATGGGGGCAATGCCTGGTTTTGAAGGTGGAGGTCCTCGTGGCCCTGGTGGAATAAGAAATCCAGAAAGTACATCAAAAGACATAAATCTCACAAAAAAAGACATTGCATCAATCAAAGGATTACCTGAAATTGACGTAATAAGCACAGAAGTTTCAGGAAGAGAAACCATTTATTATAATGGAGAAAAAATAGAGAGAGAAATACTAGGAGTAGATGTGATTAATTGGTTACAAATTACAAACCTAGAACTAACAAGTGGAAGACTTCTTGGACCTTCAGATAAATACTCTGTATTAATTGGAAACAGAATAGCAACAGAAAGTTTCTCTAAAGAAATACCATTAAATTCTTTAATAACAATAAATAATAAATCCTTTAGGGTTCTTGGGATTATAAAAAACAGTCAGGAAATAATAATACCACAAGATATTGCCTACATTGTGTTGCCAGATACTACACCTAATAAATATGATAGAATTATTGTTAAGGCTTCGAGTGTTGATGATGTAAATTATCTAACTACAGAAATAACAAACAGGTTAATGATGTCAAGACACGTTACAGCAAGAACAAAAGATTTCTCTGTATCAGCAGTAAAAGACAATATTGAAAGAATGAGTGAGATGAGTAATTCTATGATACTATTCCTTGCTATAATAGCTGCAATTTCTTTAATTGTTGGAGCTATTGGCATTGCCAACACAATGTTTACCTCTGTTCTTGAGAAAACAAAAGAAATTGGAATTATGAAATCAATTGGGGCAACCAACAATGATATACTTTTAATCTTTATTTGCACATCTGCTTTCTATGGGATAGTAGGTGGAATTTTGGGCGTACTTCTTGGTGGAGCAATATCTGGCACTCTTGGTTCATATATTGGTATAACTATGGTAAGAGGAGGAGGCAATAGTGCATTATCCTTTACTCTTGCTCTAAAGGGTGTACTTCTTGCAACAGGGATTAGCATTATCTCTGGATTCTTTCCAGCATATCGTGCTTCAAAGCTAAAACCAGTAGATGCTCTAAGATACGAATGATTTTTTTTCAGAAAGATTTATGTCTTTAGGTTTTATAGTGTGCCTAAAAAAATAAATATTCTTTATTTTGTAAATATAATATCTATTTTTTAAATATATTAAAATACATTTCTAAACCTAAATATATATTTAACATGAACAAATTTAAACTTGTTGCCCCTTTTTCTCCAGATGGAGACCAACCTCATGCAATCAAACAGCTATCAGCAGGGCTTAATAAGAAGTTTAAGAAGGTGCAGACTCTTCTTGGAGTTACGGGCTCAGGAAAAAGCTTTACAATCGCCAATGTTATTGCAAACTATAACAGACCAACTCTTGTCTTGGCACATAACAAAACTTTAGCAGCTCAGCTCTATAATGAACTTAAAGATTTTTTTCCAGAAAATAAAGTAGAGTATTTTGTTTCATATTATGATTATTATCAACCAGAAAGCTACATTCCTCAAAAAGACCTTTACATTGAGAAAAACACAAAAATAAATGAAAAGATAGAACAAATGAGGCTTTCTGCAACTACTTCTCTTATCTCAAGAAACGACGTCATTGTTGTTGCTTCTGTCTCTTGTATCTATGGTCTTGGCAACCCAGAAACTTTCAAAGAAAAAGGATTTACAATTACAAAGGGGCAAAAACTTAAAAGAACAGAACTACTAAGACAACTAATAGACATACAATTTGAAAGAAACGACATGGAGCTAGAGCCAGGAAGATTTAGAGTTAAAGGAGATGTCATTGATCTCTCTCCAGGCTATACTCAAAACATCATAAGAATAGAATTATTTGGCGAAATTGTTGACAGAATCACAGAGATAGACAAGATTACTAATCAAAAAATAAGTGATTTTGATAGATTTTATGTTCATCCTGCTAAGCAGTTTGTTATAACTAAAGAATCTCTTTTGCCAGCTATCAAATCAATCAAAGAAGAACTAGAAGAAAGACTTCCAGAGCTTGAACCACTTGAAGCACACAGGCTAAAACAAAGAACTCTTTATGATATTGAGATGATAGAAGAAACAGGCTATTGTAATGGCATAGAAAACTATTCTCGCCACTTTGATGGAAGAAAACCAGGAGAAAGGCCTTTTTGTCTTCTTGATTATTTCCCTGATGATTTCTTATTGATAATTGATGAAAGCCACCAGACTATACCTCAGCTTCACGGGATGTTTGCAGGGGATTATTCTAGAAAGAAAACACTTGTTGATTACGGGTTTAGACTTCCTTCTGCTTTTGATAATCGCCCATTAAAATTTAAAGAATTTGAAAAGTTCATGGATAATGTTATTTTTGTTTCTGCAACTCCTTCAGAACATGAATTGAAGTCCTCTTTCCAGGTTGTTGAACAGATTATCAGGCCAACAGGCCTAGTGGATCCTCCTGTCTTTATCAAGCCATCTAAAAACCAAATTGAAGATCTTTTAATAAATATTAGAAAAACAATAAAGAAAGGAAACAGATGTCTTGTTACTGCTTTAACAAAAAAGCTTGCAGAAGAACTGGCTGATTTCTTGTCTCGTCAAGGGATCAAAACAAGGTATCTTCACTCAGAGATAAAAACTCTAGAAAGAACAGAGATTATTCGTGAACTTCGTTTAGGTAAGTTTGATGTGCTTGTAGGTATTAATCTTTTAAGAGAAGGAATTGATATCCCAGAAGTTAGCTTTGTTGGAATAATTGATGCAGACAAGGAGGGCTTTTTAAGAGACCAGAGAAGCCTAATACAGATTATTGGAAGAGCAGCAAGAAATTCTGAATCTTATGTGCATCTCTATGCTGACAAGATGACAGAATCCATCAAAGGCGCAGTAAAAGAAACAGAAAGAAGAAGAAAGATACAGATAGATTACAATATGCAAAACAATATTATTCCAAAGACCATTATTAAACCAATAAGGGAAAAAGAAATTGATGAGATTAAAGACATCATGCACATACCAAGGCCAGAAATACCAAACCTGATTATAGAGCTTGAAAAGCAAATGAGCGAGGCCTCAGAAAAGCTTGACTTTGAGACAGCCATAAGGCTTAGAGATAAGATAAAAGAACTAAAGAAAAGAGAACAAAACTAATTTGTATAATATACAGTCATTCGGATATGATCAATATATGCAGTGCCATCATTATGAACTAAAATATCATTAGCAAAGAAATTATGATTATCTTCTACTTCTATGTCCCAAACAACGTCTGTTGTATTTTCTACAATTTCTATATTTTCTATTGGCTGTTCTTGTAAATCACTTGATAATAATATGTCTCCAATCTGTAATTCATCAGCTCTTTTATATTCTCCATTAACAAAGAATCTGTGATTTTCTGTAGCTTTTATTACCTTGCCATTATCATAGTAGATATAGAAATATCTATTATTCGCATTTGATATTGGAGATGACCAAATATTTGTAATTGGCTTAAATTCCAATTGTTTTGTAATATCATTATAAGATATGACTAAATCTCCAATAATTAATTCTTTTATTTTTTTATTGCCTTGTTCAGTTAATATTAGAGTATCTTCATTTAAACACTGACCACCCCCACCACTAGAACTACTAATTTTTGCAGAAATTGCAACTCCAAAGTTTGCATTATTTATTTGCTCAGCAGTCCAAGTTTCGTCCCATAAATCAGTATTCCCACCACATGTGACATAAGCATTAGTATCAGTATCTGACCACTCATAAACTGAATCCTTTTTTTCTGTTGCTCCGATTGTTCCATCTGATTTGATTATTTTTACTGAATTATCATAAACATCCTTTAGTGCAGAAATATCACCACCATGTTTTTCAATTTCAACTTTTATTCCATCAATTATTGCTCCTGTTGGAATATTAAATCCAAAATTTGTTGCTTTAAGATAATGTGTGATTACACTACCATGGCCTAGAACTGTTGCGGTACTATATAAATTATCACTACTCTTTATATTATCTATTGAATCCCATGTTATTGTCCCTACACTATTGTCGTTTGCTACAGTTCTAGGACTTAATGGAGTTCCCGAAACATAAAATTCTATTTCTGGTTCTGGTTCAGGAATATCCTGTTGTTCTTCAGGAATGTTTGTTATGCTTCCTACAGAGATGTATTCATAATCATCTGTTATTAATTGTATTGTAACTTGCTTATCTGGGGGAAAAGCAGGAATAGATATTATGTGTACCGTGCCTGGAAGAATAGTGACATCTTCTATATCTATTACTGTATTAAAATTGGCATCATCTGAAGTGCTAAGAATCTTATAGCCAGTTATGGTCATTGGCTGGTCTCCAGGAGTGATGTTTTTAAAGCTAAGAATTCCTTGAGGATTTAATTTAACACTGCCTACCATATAGTTCTTACTTGTCTCTTTTAGAATTGGATTAGTAGTTTCAAGACTCTTATTTGTAAAGTCCTTACCCCAATTTAAAGCCACTGTTATAAGTATAACTGCAACTACAACTAAAAGAATTGTTGAAACAATTGGAGATATAGCTTTTTTTGTTCTCATATTAACATTAATAATGTTTATAATAAAATATTTAAATATTACTTAAATGATTACAGAGAAAGTAAAGTTTATATAATCTAATAAACAATAGATATTTACTATGAAACTAGGATTACCAAGAACAGAAAAAGTTCTAAACTATATCACTTATGGAATTATACTTTCTTTAGTTATAGCTGTTGTTCTTGAAATAATAAATAAAAACTATGAGTTTCTTTATATTACGATTCTTTCCATAATCTTGTGCTTAGTACCTTTTTTCATTCAAAGAAAATATGAGATCAGATTACCTTCTGAAATACAATTGGCAACTGTGTTATTTATTTATTCTGGTGTTTTCTTAGGAGAAGTTCAAAATTTCTATGTCAAATATTGGTGGTGGGATTCATTATTACATACTTTTTCGGGCTTTGCTATGGGCCTTGTAGTCTTTGGAGCATTGTATGTTCTGTACAAGACACAAAAAATAAAGACAAAACCAATATTTATTGCAATTTTTATTTTTAGTGTAACAATGACAATCGGAGTTCTTTGGGAGATATATGAATTTAGCTTTGATAGCTTTGCTGGAGGAAACATGCAAAGAGCAAAAAACCTTTGCCCAGAAACAGGTTACTGTGATTCTCGTCTGGGATTAATGGATACTATGAAGGATTTCATGCTTAATGGTATTGGCGCAATATTCGCATCTGTCTTAGGTTATATCTATATAAAGAAAGGCGAGCAATTTCTTCTTAATGGAATGATTAAAAGATTTATAGAAAATAATCCTAAATTATTCTATAAATAGTTTATTTTCTCTCAACTTTTATATATCTTATATATCTATTTTCTAAGTCTTTTTGAAAACCAGTTGGAGTTGTTACAGAATCAAGATAAACAATATCAGAAAAGCTAAACTGTTGTGAATATTTTTTACCACCATAACTTTCCAGAAATCTACTTACTACTTCTGGTAATCTATCCAGCTGATTAATCATTCTTTTTCTATGTTTTTCAGGGATACCAAAATGGCCTTTTCGAAAATCAGTAATTCATTCTTTTGTTGGTACTTCAATATATGCAACACCACCTTTTCTTAACATACAAGAAGCATTAAAAACATTAAATGCAGGATAAAGTGTGTGAAGACCTACACTTGATGGCGCCATTACCAAATCATATCTTCCTTTAATTTTAGATATTAATCTTTTATTTGCTTTTGGTTCTTGGGCAATTTGTTCTAATGCTTTCCCTGAAGATAAATCTCTTTTAACTATTCTTTCACTTAATAATTCAGGATTTATTGTTTTGTGTAAACCTAAGACATCTATTTGTGGATTAATATTATTACTTTTTAATTCAATATTCAAACGAGCAATATCATGACCTGCACCAGGGCCCAAGATTAGTAATTTAGGATGTTTATTTCCTGCTTTTATTAAATGATTGATAGGATCTTTTCTTAAAATTTTAGAATTTATTCGCTTAAATCTAACTCGTTGACCTTGGTTAGGCCAAGAATCTTTTTTCCACCCTTCTGCTCTAAATTCTACTGATTGTTTTAATTCTCTTTTCTTACCAACTTTTGGTTTTTGTTGAGATTTTGGTTTAAGTTTGGGTCTAAGAATTCTCCTTGCTAATTTCAATGCCATAAATATCTTAAGTTTAGATTTCTTTTAAAACATACTCTTTTGTTCCAAGACCAATACTTTCTGCATAATCAAAGGTCTTTTCCCCACCAAATACTTTTCTGTTTTCTCTCTTGTTTAAAATATCATAACACGCCTTATCAAGAGCAACAGGGTCAGTTCCTGCAAGTATTCCTATGTCTTTAGCTATTATCTTTGTACGCGACATACAATCACAGTTGTCTGTAATGTTTAGTAAGAAGTTAATATAAAGTATTTTAACATCCTTGTTTGCTTTTGTTGCAGCCAAGGCATATTCGCAAAGTTTTTCCTCAAAGACGCCAGGCATTGTTGATATCCAATTAACAGTACATGCACGATGAGGGCAAATAGCTATACATTTTGCACAGCCAATACATTTTTTGGTGTCAATGCGAGGAATTATGCCAATGGTTATTGCATTAACTGGGCAGTTCTGTTCACATAGACGACACCTTTTGCATTTTAGAGGGTTGATTATTGGTTTGGCATTAGAATGCATGTCTAGTTTTCCTGGGCGTGCTGCAAAGCCCATACCAAGTTGTTTGATTGCCCCACCAAAGCCAGCAAGACTATGCCCTTTAAAATGAGAAAATACAATTATTTGATTAAAGTCGCCATAGGCTTTTCCAATTTTGCATTTTTGAAAATGTTTTTTATTAATTTCTACTTCTATAAACTCTTCGCCAGTATCTCCATCTGCTATGATTATTGGAAGATTAGTAAAACCATGTTCTCTTGCTAGTTGAATATGGCTATCTTTTGTTGTTCTTTTGCTCTTATATAATACATTTGTTTCAATATAAGCTGGGCTTCCTCTATTTAGCTTAATATAATTTATAAGCTTGTCGTAATTTTTAGGAGAAATAAAAGTATTGTTTCCTTCTTCTCCAAAATGCACTTTGATAGCCAAGTTATCAACAAAGCCAGGATTAATTTTTTTAAATAGCTCAATTACAGCAAGATTTATCTCTTCTGTTTTAGAATAACTATCAATTGCTTTAAAATATACTTCTGACATAACTTATCACACAATAAATAACATCAAACAATATATAAATATTATTTAATCTTTATGGTTATTAAAAAATAAAGAACATTTCTAAATCTATAGAAAAATCCAAAGATCTCTATCGCTTTTGAGTAACCAGATATATGCTTTCGCTATTTTTGTCATCAAACTTTGAAAAGTCTGGGCCCCCATAAACTTTTAAAACCTTAAAACCGTTTCTTTCAAGTATTTCTTTTAGTTCTTTATAGACATAAATCTGCATGTCCCAATGGCTTTTAATAACATGATATGGCCTAATACCACGCTGAATATAAAGCTCATGTTTTGTTGTAAGTATTCCCTTCTTTTGGTCTATTTTGTTTTCACAAAACCTTACAAGAAAAAGATCTCCGACTTCTTCCATATTATCTATGTGCTTTTATAGTGGCAGGCCTTTAGGTAATACATTCAGATTATAAATATCAAAAATATAGTAGCCATTTGGCTTTAGATTTTTTTTAAAATTTAAAAGAGCCTTTTCAAAATCTGCTTTAGAAAGATGGCCAATTGCATTAAACATTGTAATAACAGCATCTGCCTTTCCATGATTAATGGTTCTCATATCTCCCACTATAAATCTGTCTTTTATTTTTAGTTTCTTTAATTTATTATTTGCAATAGAAACCATGCCTTTAGAATAATCACTTGCTTTTATCTTGTATCCTTTTTCCAGAAAATAAATTGCTTGGGCTCCTGTCCCGCAAGTAAGATCAAAAACTGATTTTATGTTATATTTCTTAAAGATCTTTTCAAGGAATAAATTTCTTTCTTTGTTTTCCTTTTCGCTTGTTTCTAAAAAATCATAATAATTACATGATTCATCAAAATTGTATTGTTTCATAATATATCACTCCTCTAAGTGTTTAATACAATTATGTAAGATAATCTTATTATTTCTATCTTTATCTATATCAAAGATGGAAACGCCTGTGTTGTCTTGCGCCTTTATATCAAAATAACCTTCTCCTGTAATTACAGAAATTATGGCTTTTCCAAAACTTCCATGGCTTACAATAACAACAACATCATCTTTATGTTTTTCATAAATATCATCTATAAATTCCTTTGCTCTTTTTATAAGACTTTCTGAAGATTCCATTCCGTATTTTTTTATATTCTCTGAATTATATGAAAATTCTTTAGGAAACGCTTCATTATCTTTAAAATTAGGATCTACCTGACTTTTTCTCAATCCTTCTATTGATCCATAATATCTTTCTCTTAATTTCTCTGTAAAGACAATTGGGACTTTTGAATGGTATTTGTGAATTTCTCTTGCAGTATCGCTTGCTCTTTTCAGATCACTTGAATAAATAATATCCAATTGTTCATTTTTAAAACGTTGCCCAAGTTTTAGTGCCTGTTTTGTTCCTTCAACAGATAATTGACCATGGCCGTGGCCTTGTAAAACTCCTTCAATATTACCTAGGGTTTCTCCATGTCTTGTCAAAATTAATCTCATATTTATACTCTCTTTGGAGTCCTAAATCTTTTTAATATTGCTTTTCTCTTTTCCAAATGCTTTAAAACAAAATTTTCAACTCTGGCTTTTCCTTCATAACCTGAATTCCAATCAAACTTTTTTGTTTTAGGAGAATAAGTAATTAACTTTACTTTTGATCCTTTTAAATGTGGTGTTACTTTTTCTAAATCATGTATTAAAAATAAAAAAGAAAAATGAGTATATTTAAAACTGCCTTTTATTTTTCTTGGCGCTATTGAAATGTATTTTTGACCATTTGGATATTCTACAAAAGATATAACTTGCTCAGAATTGTGATTCTGATTTTTTGCATATATCAAAGTCAAATCTTTTCTTGCTTTTTTAATAACTAATTCTGATTTTTTTAGTTTGTCAATTTCTAGAGTCATATCTTCTTATTTTTTCTTTTTTTGAGTTTTTTCTTGGTTCTTTGATTTCTTTTTTTCAAAGAACTCTATTGCTACTCTTAGCTCTTTGTTTTTTGGATCTTTAGCATAATTGTGAATGTCTATTTTTTTCTTGTATGCCTCACAAGCCTGGACAAGAGCTTTTGCTCCAGCTTTTGTGCCATCAGGATGAGCATGACATCCAGCACCCATTGTTGTTATAAAATCTATTCCTCCCATAATATCAATAAATGGCTTAAGAAGAACAGGATTTAAACCCCCTGAAACAATAGGACAACACATTTTTACTCCTCTCCAACTATCATCTTCTAAAATTGTCTCTCCTATTTTTTTTGAAAACATTAAAAATCTATAACTTAATGATTCTTCATCTAAAATTGTATGCCCTAAAGAATCTTTTTGAGCAATTCTGACTGAATCTTCATCATTCTCTGGTATTTTTGACCATGACTGATCAAAGAAATAACCTTTTGCTGCAAATTCTAAAATATTATATGCAGGAACAATATCGTCTTCTGGACTACCAGTCATTTTACCAACACCTGCAGTTCCTGTATGTATTCCAGAAACACCAGCAAGCCTTGCAAACTTAGAAAGGACTAAAACTGAGAAACCAAAAGAATTTTCTGGTCTGGTATATGCTCCATGCGATGCTCTATGGAAATGAATAAAAACATCAGGGTATCTTCTTCTTAATGTTTGGACAGCCATCCAACCAGCAGTAATTCCATCAATCATGAAAGCATAAGAGCCTTTTTCAAAGCCAGCATCTCTTATCATCTCACATCTCTTAATCATGGTATCAAAATCTGCCGCAGAGACATTAAAAGAATGGATTTTCTTTTTTCCAGTTTCTTTAACTGCTTTATCCATTGCTTCTTTAACATGTTTTACCATTTTATCATAAGGGCAGAAATCTTGATCAGCTTGTGGCTCATCATTCTTAACAAAATCTCCACCACCAACCCAGAAATCATAACAAACTTCAGCATATTCTGCAGAGGTTAAGCCTATCTTTGGCTTTATTATGGTGCCCAATATTGGCCTATCATAAACTCCTAGATATTTTCTCATATCATCAATGGTATAGCTTGGTCCATCAAATTGTTCTAACATACTTGGTGGAAACCAAACATCCAAAAGCTTAAGAGCAGAAACTTCTTTCATGCCTAAGACATTACCCACAACATAAGTTAGAATATTTTGAATATTGCCTCTTCTATCAAATAATCTCCAAGGATATGCAATCCAAACTAATTCATCTTTAGTATCCATCTTATAGACTAAGGCATTCATTCGCCTTGAAAATGGAGTTTCTGTTTTTACTGCAAAATTTGTTCCTGATGAAGATTCTGCAGCAATCTCAGATGCTGCTTGCAAGGTGTTAAGTCCTTTTCCTGGTTTGAAATGGAAAACACACAACATATATTCTCCATTATGTAATTGACTATCTGTCATATCAAGATTGACATAAGCCTTTTGTTTATCATTTAAAGTTTTATATAATTCAGAATTATTCATAATTGCACATCCTCCTAAATATAATATTAAAATAGATTATAAACTAGTTTAAAAAGATTGTGGTTTTAAAATATTTATGGAAACAAGTACTTTTTCTGAAAAAAATAGCACTGTTGAAGTTTATATCCTAAATGAGAACAAAGAATTTATTATTGTCTTTTCTGCAGAAGATAATAACATATGTAGCATTCCTTCAGGGGTTGCAAAAGAAGAAGAAAACCTTGAAGATGCTGCTAAAAGAATAGCTAAAGAAGAACTTGCTGCAGACATAAAAATCATAGGTGTTTCTAAAAACACATTTAGTTATGGCGAAAAGAAAGGCAAAAGTGTTGTTGCAGTTTTAGCCCCAAAATATCAACGTTTGAAAATACTGGGAAAAGACATCTCTGGATACAAATGGATCAATAAAGACCAAATATACAATTATCTTGAAAACCTAGATAAATGGCTACAAGCAGAAAAAGTTTTTAAGGAATTTAGTGATTATTTCTAATCCCCTCTTTCTTTTTTTATTTGCCCTATACTTGCATCTTTGAGAAAAGCTTAGAACCGATGACAAGCATTATTACTGCTAAAACCACAAGAATCATAAGATTAAAAAACATGCTACTTGTTGCTATACCTGACAAAGCAGCTCTAAGCCCTGAAACCCCATAACTTAAAGGATTAATTAATGTAAGCCACTTGATTGATTTTGGAACTCCCTCTAAAGGAAAAAGTGCACCAGATAAAAAAAAGATAGGCATGATTAGAAAATTCATAATCAATTGAAAACCTTGCATGTCATCAAGCAAGGAGGCAATGGCAGTTCCAAGAGCTGCAAAGAATAATGCTATTAATATCATAAAGAGAAGAGCTAAAGGCAACATTGTCCAAGAAATAATGCGAAAACCTAATATTAAAGAGAATAACAAAAATAAAATGCCTTGAGCCACAGCAACTGTTGCTCCGCCTAAGGTTCTTCCAATCATTATTTCTAAGCGTGAAACAGGAGCAACAAGCGTTTCTTTTAAAAATCCAAATTGCCTATCCCAAATAATCTCTATTCCAGACATTACAGAAGCAAAAAGAATAGTCATAGCAATTATACCTGGAACAAGAAACTGCAAATAATTGCCTTGCCCTGCTTGTGCAAAAACCGGACCAAAACCAAAACCGAAAGAAATTAAAATAATTAATGGCATACCTAGAGAACCAATCATTCTTGGTCTTGATCTATAGTGCCTTTTAATTTGCCTTAACCATAATATTCCAATTGTGTTCATATCTTTCATTCCTTATTTGTGGTGCCTTCTTTTTAGCCTCATTCTATCTATTGTGCTTGCTTCTTCATCTCTTATATTATATCCTGTTATTTTAATAAATGCTTCTTCTAATGTTCTTGTTTTGGTTCTCTCAATAAGTTCTTTAGTTGTCCCAATATCAATTATCTCTCCACGATCTATTATTGCAATGCTATCAGCATATCTTTCGGCCTCATCCATATAGTGTGTTGTAAAGAATATAGTTGTTCCTTCTCTTTTGTTTATTTTCAGAATATAGTTCCAAATGTGGTTTCTAGTCTGAGGATCAAGACCAACAGTTGGCTCATCAAGAAACAATATTCTTGGATAATGCAATAGACCTCTTGCAATCTCCAATCTTCTTTTCATACCACCAGAAAAGTTTTTTACAAGTTCGTTTTTTCTATCCCATAACTCAACAATCTTCAATAATTCTTCTATTCTTTTAAGTCTTTCTTTTTTAGGAACATGATAGAATATCCCGTGCATGTCTAGATTTTCATAGGCTGTAAGCTCTTCATCAACAGAGGGGTCTTGAAAAACAATTCCAAAGTTTTTTCTCACTTCATCTGATTCCTTTTCAGGGTCTTTTCCATTAATCAAGACCTTACCTGAATCTGCCTTTAAGATTGTTGTTAATATTTTAATTGTTGTTGATTTGCCTGCACCATTTGGTCCAAGAAAAGCAAAAATGCTTTTTCTTTTTACAGAAAAACTAACATCTTTTAAAACTTGTAATTTACCATAATTTTTGTTTAGTAAATTTACTTCAATAATTTTATCATTATCCATAGTTTTCCACTTATTGTTAGAATTTGAATATATTATTTATATTATATATGTATTTAAATTGCTTTTGTTACCATAAATAATATATGTGATTTTTATGAAAAACAAATATAAATTGATTTTAGCAATGTTATTTTGTTTAGGTGCAGGAATCATTGGCTCTTTTGCTACACAGACTGGTCCTGGCTCATGGTATCAGACAATTAACAGACCAGCAATTACTCCACCAGGCTATGTTTTTCCAATCGCTTGGACTACTCTTTATATTCTTATGGGCTTGGCTCTTTATATTGTTTGGGCACAACCACCTAAATACAGAAAAGATCCTGCTCTTAAAAAATCAGCAATGATTTTTTTCATTATACAATTAATAATTAATATTGCATGGTCATTTTTATTCTTTAGCTTAAAATCACCAATTGCAGGACTAATATGTATAGCAATTCTTTTAGGTTTAGTTGCAATAACAATCCTTAAATTTTATAAATTAAATGAAAAAGCAGCATATCTTTTGATACCTTATTTGTTATGGTTATGTTTTGCAACAATACTTAATTTTTTGATTTTTACTTTAAATTAGGTTTTACAAAGGAATTCAAAACAGATCTTTTAAAAGAATCACTAATGTTTCCTTTGTCTTCTTTAATTACTTTTTCAATAAAAGAATAGATTTCTTTTTTCTGAGAAGATTTTATTCTTAGGAAAACTTCTGAAAGAACATTGTTAAAAGCAACCTTTTGTCCAGGTTCCTTTAGCTTTGGGTTTTGAACAAAACCATCAAAATCTAGAATCATAAAAGTATTCCTGTCTTTATATTTCATAAAAATATCAATTTCTGGATTATACCCTTTTGAGATTAAAACCATAGAAGAATAAACAATCTCTTTGAATTTATTTGTATTGTATATTTCTGAAATTTCTGTTCTTTTTGCAAATTTAGAAACTTGTTTTTTATTTACTTGTTTTGTAAATGCTTGACTTACAAAAACAATTTGACCATCTATTAAAAAAACAGCACATTTTGGAATTAATGGCTGTGATTTATTACCAAACAAGCCCTCTGGAATTCTAACTGAACTTAAATCAGAAATTACATTTTTATATTTCCTAAGGGTTTCCTGCTGATATCTATTATATTCTTGATGTATTTGTCTATCTGTTGTTTTTGGCATTTTATTTTTATATATCTTAATTGCTACTCTTTGTTTTGAGCCATCTTGAAATTTAATATCTCCAAGATAAACTTTACCAAAGCTCCCTTCTCCAAGAAGTATTCTTTTGCCATTTACTCCTCTTCTTAATTTTAAAGACCTAATAAAATTTCCTCTATATTTCCCTGATGGCATTTGAGACTTATAAATACGAGTTCTTAATGAAGTCCATTTCTTTTTATTAATTAAAGGAGGATTAATTTTTGCTCTTTTTATTTTCATAGTATTTAAGTAATTTTTTTGTACCCCAAGGTATTGCCTTTCTTTTTGGAACCTTTAATAGCTTTAATATCTTGTCTACATCTTTGAAATCTTTAACTTCTATTTCATAATAGGTTGGAATTTTAAAAGGCTTAGAGATAGTATCAATATCAAAGGTTGTGGTTCCAAGAACATAAGTGGTTCTTGTCTTTTCTATCCTATGATATCTTTTTAGGCCTAAAGCAGAAAAAAGATTTTGAACAGTTTTAAAATCAGAAGATACTTCAAACTCTATTTCTTTACAGCTTTTTATGTTATTTCTTATTTCCTTAAATTGTTTATAGGTTATAAAAACATCTTTTCCCATTTGTCTAACTCTAATTGCAGCACTTTTTTTCTTTAGTTCCTTATTGTCGTAGTTTTCCTGTATTACTTTTCTATCAGAAAAAAGTTTTTTTGCACCTATCTCTTTTAGTTTCTTCTCTAGTTCTTTCTTATCTATTTCTAGAATTTTTACTTCTATCTCATAATGGTCTTTACTCATATTATCCCTTCTTTATTTAAATTTTCTAATGCTTTAATCATTGCAAGTGGGAAAGTAATTGTGACATCGCCAATGACAGTCACTGCATCTGCTTCGTCTTTGATCTTTCCCCAAGACTTTGCCTCATCTGTTGTTGCACCTGAAAGGCTTCCTGATCTTGAAGAGGCAGTTGTCATGTAAAGTGCATAGTCTGCTCCGCCATTTATTAGTGTTGTTAAAATCACATGATGTTTAGAAACACCACCACCAAGAGCAATTATCCCTTTCTTCTCGTCATGTGTTGTTGAGAAAATAATCTGCTTAAAATCAGAAATTACATCAATCATAAAATCTTTATGATCCTGCTGGAAAAGATAAAGATGAAAGCCAAAAGAACCATCAGTTATTGCAGGGCAAAATACAGGAATATTGTTCTTTGCTGCTTGATACAAGAAAGAATTCTCATCATTTAATTTCAAGCCAATTTCTCTTAATAACTCACAAGTGGCCCAAACTTTCTTTTGCTTATAAAGTTCCAAAAGTAGCTTTTGCATTTTTCCTTCAAGTTTGGCATAGCTTTCATTTGTTATAAGTATATTGCCAACCCTGTTTTCTCCCCTCTCATAAAGCTCTTGGTCATCTGCCTTAAAAGAAGCAAGAATAAACTTCTCACCATCTGCCTTCATTATGTCTTCTTCAATTGCACCTACTGTTGTACAAACAACGCTTGCCATTCTTAATTTTAAAACCTGTGCGAAAAAACCCCGTAAGCCTGTAGTTACCATATTTGAGGTAAAGGAAAGATAGACTTTTGCTCCTTCTTTTTTCATCTTTTCTATAAGGTTTGCGGCTCTTGATAATTCAGAAGATTGAAATCCAGTAGCAGAATAGCTATCAACAAGATCAGAAACACTCATTCCTTTTGTCCATAATAGATCTTTAGTATATTTCATATTTATTCTTTCTTTATATTATCTTCTATTTTTATTTTATTAAATAAAATTAAATTGTCTTTCAACAATTTAAATCCAGGAACTAATATTCCGTATTTTGCATCATCAAGAGTAGTTATTTTTTGATTATATATTGATTCTATTTTTTCTGCAGTCTCTGAAATAAACGGACTTATTAAAATTCCTATAATTCTAATTACTTCATTTAAATTATAGATTATAGTTTGTAATTTTTCTATTTTTTCTGCTTTAAAAAGATTCCACGGTTCTGTTTTGTTGATGTAAGCATTAGCATTATCTAAAAGTGCCCAAATATCTGTTAATACAATATTGAATTTAAATTCATCCATGTTTTTAGAATAACTATCTATTACACTATTTGCTTTTTCTATTAATTCTTTATCTATTTCTTCTAAATCCCCTGGTTTAGGAATAACCCCATCAAAATATTTCTTTGTCATTACAAGGGTTCTATTTACGAGATTACCAAGATTGTCTGCAAAATCTGAATTCTGGTATTGTATGATTCTCTCTTCTGAAAAGTCGCCATCACTACCGAAACTTATTTCTTTCATTAATGTATACCTAAAAACATCTGCAGAATATTTTTTTACAATATCTCCTGGATAAACAACATTTCCTAAAGACTTAGACATCTTTTGCCCAGAAATAGTCCACCAACCGTGTGCAAATACCTGTTTAGGCAAAGGTAATTCTAAAGCTAATAAAAATGAGTGCCAGATTACTGTGTGAAACCACAATATATCTTTACCAATCAAATGAACATCTGCTGGCCAATATTTTTTGTGTTTTTCACCATCTATTTCCTCTAAAACTGAAAGATAATTAAATAAAGCCTCAGACCATACCCAAAGAACACATTCTTTATCCCAAGGTAAAGGCACACCCCATTTGAAATTTTTCCTACTAATGTAAAGATCTCTTAATTCTTCATTTTTTAATCTATTTAATATTTCTAAATTCTTACCCTTTGGTGAAATTAGGTTTGGATTATTCTCATAGGCATCTATTAGTTTTTCCCTAAAGCTCGATAACTTAAAAAAATAACCCTTCTCTTTAATTACTATTGGCTCTTTTTGATGTATTGGACATTTTCCATCAACAAGATCTTTATTTGTAAAATAACCTTCACAGCCAACACAATAAAGTCCTTCATAAACCGATTCGTAAATGTATCCTTTTTCATATAATTTTTGATATGCTTTTTGAACAAAATCAATATGTCTTTTATCTGTTGTTCTAATAAAATCATCATTTGATAAATTTAATGTTTCTTTTAGTTCTTTGAATCTAACAACTATATCATTCACAAACTCTTGAGGATTTTTATTTGCTGTTTTTGCAGCTTCCTCAATCTTTAATCCATGCTCATCAGTTCCAGTAAGATATAACACATCATATCCTGAAAGTCTCTTATATCTTGCTATAACATCTGCTGCTATACTCGTATAAGCATGTCCAATATGTGGAACATCATTTACATAATAGATAGGTGTAGTTATATAGTAATTTTTTGATATCATTCTTGTGATCTCCATTTTCTTTAATTATATAATATATTTAGGGCAAAGAAATAAATATAAATAGAAAGTAAAAACAATTAAGAAAGATTAATATTTAATAAAATAAAAGAACATTATTCTAAGGGATGTATTTTTGTTATTTGACTTTTACTTCTTAAATATACGGCACTTACATCACGCAAATCATCTCGTATGTATATTACAAAATCACCTTTTGGAAATTGCTTGTTTACTAATCCTCCATAAACTGTTATATACAATGCACTTTTATCAATCTTATATGTATAACGTCTCAAACTTTTACCACTTGATAAAAAAGAAGCTTTTGTATAAAAGGATGTTCCTGAAAGTTGAGCATCTTCAAAGGCAAGTTCTGCTGCTGATGAAACAGTTCCAGATACCAATTTTATAATAATTATAACAATTATTATGATCAACACAAGAATAACTATAGGTGCTTTCTTCTTCATATATAAAAACTAGATAACAAAACCAATTTATTTGTTTCTTTAATAAAAAAATTATTTAAAAAAAGAAAAAGAAATTACTAAAAAAAACTTATTTTTTAGCAAACCTCTTGTAAAGTATAAATATTTGTACTAACAATAATGCAGCAATTACAACCCACCAAATTGTGTTTGTTGTCCCTACTCCTGAACAAGTATCTAACATCCCAACTAATGGCTTATTACATTCTTGCATTTTTTGTACAAAAGAGATGTATACTTTTCCAAGAATTTTATTGTCTATAACTTTGTAAAACTTTATGTATCTTGCAACAAATGCTAATATCGCAAGAACGCCTGGTACAAAGTCTGTTATCTTTATTTTCATTTTCTTTGACATTATATCATTTCCTCCAATATTTATAGTGGTTATAGAAACCCACTAATCAATAAATATATTACAACCAATAAGTTTTAATACCTTTATAATATAAGTTAAATTAGATTTTAGAAAAATAAGTATTTTAAATTAGATTTTAGCTTGCTTAAAAAAAGATTTTTATAACACACAAAATTTAATATGTGTATAATTTTATTCTGTTTGTTTTGTTGCTTTATAATCCTTAAGACACTTTAAACTACAAAACCACTTTTCTTTATATGATACTCCAGAAGTTACTATCTTTTTTTTACATTGTTCACATTCTATTTTCGCTTCTATAACCATATATCCACCTCTATATAAGTATATATCTAAGATTGAGCTTTTAAATAGATTGTTTTAAATTTAAAAAAAATATAAAAAATAAATTAGCGAGAAAAATTAGTTCTTAAAAATTTAATTTTTATAAAATAAAATTAGAAAAAGAAAAAATGGAAAAGACTAAAAAAGTCTTTTCTGTGGTGTATTGTTATATGTTAACTATACTTATAACATATCTATACCGAAGTCATCATTGTATCTTCCAGAACCTCTACCGCTTTGTGATGGTTGACTGGCACCTGTAAACTTCTTACTTCCTTTGATGAATGGTGACTTTACGCCTGTAAAGATTGCTATAACTTCTAATTTGTTCTCAAATGTTGGATCAATTCTAGCACCCCAAATTACTTGTGCGTTAGGATCGATTTGTTCTGTTAACATTTCACCAACTGCGTTAGCTTCACCTAATGTTAATTCAGTTCCACCTGTGATGTGTATTAAACATCCTGTTGCTCCTGTAATATCAACATCAAGTAATGCGTTCTTTAATGTATCTTCAACTACTTCATCAACCTTGTTTACTGATTGTGATTCACCAACAGCAATAACAGATAATCCCTTACCACCCATTACTGTTCTAATATCTGCGTAATCTAAGTTGATTAATGATGGTTGAGTTATTGTTTCTGTAATTCCTCTTACTGCTCTTGCGATTACTTCATCAGCAACCTTGAATGCGTCTTGCACTGGTAAGTTTGGAACTAATTCAACTAATCTGTTGTTATCGATAACAACAACTGTATCACAAATATCTTTTAAGATGTCTATTCCTTCTTCTGCTTTCTTCATTCTAGCTCTTTCTAAAGCGAAAGGATATGTTACTATTGCAACAACGATTGCTCCTTGTTGTTTAGCTATTTGAGCTACTACTGGAGCTGCACCTGTACCTGTTCCACCACCCATACCAGCAGTGATAAACAAAAGATCAACACCATCTAAAATTTCTTCTAATGCAGCCTTGGATACTTCAGCAGCTTTTGCACCAACTTCTGGGTAAGCACCTGCACCAAGTCCGTTTGTTACTGATTTACCGATAAGTAACTTTGTGATATCATCTGAGATAATACCTAAGTGTGCTCTGTCTGTGTTAACAGCTATTAATTCTGCACCAGCAACTCCCATTGCTGAGATTCTGTTTACAGAGTTGTTTCCTGCACCACCGACACCTATTACCATTATCTTTGGAGCAGCAAACTCGCCATCTCTTGAGTATTCAGCACTATTGTTACTCTTGGCGCTAACTGCATTATTTACTAATGACTTCATGTTTTTTACACCTCATTTTTTCTTTTTCCACAATAGAACTTCTCAAACAGAAATCCTTTCTTGAATGAAAAGAAGCATAAAATACGCTCCATTTTTCTCATTCTTGGAAAATTACATTTTAATTATAAGTATATGCATCAAAAGGTTTATAAATAGTATTATTTAATTTAGTAAATTTTAAATTATAAAAAGTAGAATAAGATAATTCATGGACGCCTAAAGTTCGAAAAACAGTTCAATATCTTGCTGAAACTTCATAAGATCTCGAATCCGCAACCCACTAAGCAATGGGTGTTTAGAATACTGCTGCTCCATTCCTGGCCTCACAGGGTTAGCTAAATCATCCACTCTCAATGGACGAATCGTCAGCAACCTTACAAAGGGCAAAACATTGCTTATTTCCCTTGCCCTAGGCATAACCCCAGCATATGCGGATTTCTGGTTACAAGAGACCGCAAGCCCCCCAGTTTGTCCAATATAATTAAGTAAGAAACTATTTATATAGCTATTCTTTTTTAAACAAACAAAATATTACACAAAAGGTATAAAGTGTTATTTAACCTCTAATTTTTAAAATAAGTGTTATATACCCTCTAATTATCGTACTTGCATTTTTAAAAAATATAGAAAAACACGTTTTTTTTCGTTTTTTTTCTTTTTTAAAAAAGAAAAGGCTTTTTAATACCTTCCTTAATTAATATCTATTAGTAATATGTATAAAGATAGAAATAAGTTCTTCATACATATAGTTTAGTTTTTCGGAGGAAAAAAATATGAGTGATGACTACAGAGGTCCAAGAGGCAATTTTCGTAGAAATACAGGACCTAGAGAAATGCACAAAGCAACTTGTTCAAAGTGTAATAAAGAGTGCGAGGTACCATTCAAACCACTTGAAGGCAAGCCAGTTTACTGTAGAGATTGTTATATAAGTATGAAGAAACAATAAAAACTTATTCTTAATAGCAATATAAAAATCTAAATTGGTTCTTTTTTTTCAGAATCAATTTTTTTCTTTTTTTATAATTTAAATATTTAAGTTATATTTATAAATTGTTAGTTTAACTATTTTTATAATTTAATAAAAAAATAAGACTGGTTGAAAAACATGAAAAAAAACAATAAAAAAAAAGAAAAAACTGAAAGTATAGAAGATATTTTTGATCACTTAAAAATAATTGTTAAAGGAACGGGGTCTGATCCTAAACCTGTAGAAAAACCAAAAAAATCTAAACCCTCTGATGGAGTTAAATTAGGAATTATTTTATTAATATGTATATTACTTTTGGGTGTTGTAGTTGGTGGGTACTTTTTATATAAAGCAAATTCAAAAATAACAGAACCAACGTTTAATGATGATGATCAAAACCAGTCTAATTTTATAGAAGAACCTCCTATATATGAACCAAATAGTAATTCTGGAAATTCAAATTATCAACCAAATCCATATTCTGATCCAAATACTAATAATGATGAAAATAAAACAACAATTAGAAGTGGTGGCAGTAGTGGAGGAGGCGGTAGTGGAAGCAGTGGAGGAGGATCAAGCGATCCCTGTAAAAATTTAGGAACCGTTTCTTTTAATCCAAATCCTGGAATATATAATCAAACAATTAATGTTGCATTAAATTATTCTAAACCTAATTGTGATTTTAGTATACATTATACGCTAGATGGAACAATACCGACACAATCCTCTCCAAAATATTCATCACCAATAACCATATCACAATCGAAAACTATAAAAGCAATAATATATGCAAAAAATAGAAGAGGAACTACAATAAATGGAGATGTAGCAACAGGATTGTATGTAATAAATTCCGAAAGCTCTTGTGTGACAGGTGTTAAAAAAGTAAATATAGAATTTGATCCTGATGAAGGAACATATAGTCAAAAATATATAACGATAAATTTAGATTATCCAAAGACATACAAAGATTGCGATTATAAAATTGTATTTACTACAGATGGAACAACACCAAAACCAGAAACATCACAAACATATACTACGCCTTTTAAAATTATGGGAGATACTACAATAAAAGCAGCAGTTTATACTAAAAACTTAAACAATCAATACGTAATAGGAAATGTAAGTACTAAACAATACAAAGTAGGAATAACACCAGTAAATACATGTGCAACAAACATAGAAAATGTAAATGTGTTATTCGCACCTGATGAAGGAACATATAATCAAAATTATATAATGTTAAAATTAGATTATCCAGAAACATACAAATATTGTAATTATAACATAGCATATACTACAAACGGAAACACACCACATCCAATGACATCACAAACATACACAACACCAATTAAAATTATGGGAAACACAACAGTAAAAGCAGTAGTATATACTAAAAATGTAAACGATCAATATGTAACAGGAAATGTAAGCACTAAGCAATACAAAGTAGGAATAACACCAGTAAATACATGTGCAACAAACATAGAAAATGTAAATGTGTTATTCGCACCTGATGAAGGAACATATAATCAAAATTATATAATGTTAAAATTAGATTATCCAGAAACATACAAATATTGTAATTATAACATAGCATATACTACAAACGGAAACACACCACATCCAATGACATCACAAACATACACAACACCAATTAAAATTATGGGAAACACAACAGTAAAAGCAGTAGTATATACTAAAAATGTAAACGATCAATATGTAACAGGAAATGTAAGCACTAAGCAATACAAAGTAGGAGCAACACCAGTAAATTATTGTGCAAATATACAAAATGTAAATGTGTTATTCACACCTGATGAAGGAACATATAATCAAAATTATATAATGCTAAATCTAGATTATCCTGAAGAATACAAAGAATGTGGATATAACATAGCATATACTACAAATGGAAACACACCACATCCAATGATGTCACAAACATATACTGCAACAGCACCTGTGTTTTTTAAAATTATGGGAAACACAACAGTAAAAGCAGTAGTATATACTAAAAATGCAAACGATCAATATGTAACAGGAAATGTAAGCACTAAGCAATACAAAGTAGGAGCAACACCAGTAAATACATGTGCAAATAATATAAACGACTATGAAATTGTATTCAATCCACCAGCAGGAAATTATCCTAATGTCACTAAATTAATTGTATATTTAGTAAATTCATATGAAGGCGATTGTGATTTCCATATATATTACACACTTAATGGTACTGATCCATCACCATATAATTCAGACACTTATCTATACAATACACACATAGGCTTAATTTCAAATACAACAATAAAAGCAGCACTATTTGGATATAATTCTTCAACAAAATCATATTATAAAGGTCCAACTTTTACAAAACGCTATACATTTTTTCCACAAACAAATTCATAAATAATTCCTTTTTTTCTATTTCTTGTTTATTTATATTTATTTCTGTATTATATAATATATTATATCTTACCTAAAATTAACTTAGTGGTAATAGGTATTTTTTAGGTATCAAAAAACGGAGGAAAAAACATGAAAATAGAAGTAAAGTTTCCTGACGGCTCTAAAAGAGAAATAGAAGCAGGAAAAAAAGCAAAGGATATTATCCTTGAAAATATTGGCGAGGGATTAGCAAGAATAGCAATCGCTGTAAAAGCCAACGGAAAGTTGATAGATTTAGAAACACCTATTACCACAACAACTGATTTTTTAGTTATAACATATAAAGATAAAGAAGGCAAGGAAATCTTTTGGCATAGCTCTTCACACATTATGGCTCTAGCTATAAAAAGATTGTTTCCTGATGTTAAATTTGCAATAGGTCCTGCTATAGATGAAGGATTTTACTACGATATAGACATTAATAGAGCATTTACCGAAGAAGAGTTACAAAAAATAGAAGAAGAAGTTAATAAAATAATTAAAGAAGATATGCCTTTTGAAAGATTTGAAGTTGATTTTGGTAAAGCTTTAGAAATTTTTAAAGACAACCCATACAAACTAGAACTAATAAATGAGATAAAGGACAAAGGGGAAAAGATATCCTATTATAAGATCGGAGAATTTAGTGACCTTTGTAGAGGGCCACACATCTCTTCTTCTGGAAAGATAAAAGCATTTAAGGTTCTAAAGGCTTCAGGAGCATATTGGAGAGGAAATAGTAAAAATAAACAGCTTCAAAGAATCTATGGCATTTCCTATAACTCTTCAACAGAACTTAAAGAATACCTAACAAGACTAGAAGAAGCAGCAAAAAGAGATCATAGAAAGATAGGAAAAGAACTTGATCTTTATAGCTTTCAAGAAGAAGCGCCAGGTATGCCATTCTTTCATGCTAAAGGTTCAATCATATGGAATAAGCTTGTTGAGTTCTTAACAGAAAAGCTTTACAAGAGAAATTATGAGATTAATAAAACACCAATGATTCTTAACCAATCACTTTGGTTAAGATCAGGACATTGGGACCATTATAAAGACAACATGTATTTTACAAAAATAGATGATCAGGACTATGCATTAAAACCAATGAATTGTCCAGGAAATCTTTTAATCTATAAGTCACATCAATATTCTTATAGAGATTTACCAATAAGAGCAGGAGAATTTGGATTAGTTCATAGACATGAGCTATCTGGTGTTCTTTCTGGTCTTTTTAGAGCAAGATGCTTTACTCAAGATGATGCTCATATTTTCTGTACAAGAGAACAAATGAAAGATGAAATTATCGATCTTATTAATCTTTTAGATGAGGTTTATGAAACATTTGGTTTTACCTATCGTATGGAACTTTCCACAAAACCAGAAAATGCAATGGGAGATCCTGCTCTTTGGGATTTGGCAGAGAATACATTAAAAGAAGTATTAGATTCAACAGGAAAAGAATATAACATTAATCCTGGAGACGGGGCATTCTATGGACCAAAAATTGATTTCCATTTAAAGGACGCAATTGGAAGAAACTGGCAATGTGGAACAATACAACTTGATTTCCAGATGCCTGAAAAATTTAATCTAACTTATGAAGGGCCAAACAACGAGAAGTTAAGGCCAGTAATGCTTCATAGAGCAATCTATGGCAGTGTTGAAAGATTTATGGGGATATTGGTTGAAGAATATGAAGGGAAGTTTCCTTTGTGGCTAAGCCCTGTCCAAGTAATTGTGCTACCTATCGCTGAAAGGCATAATGACTATGCTCGCGTTGTTTCTAAGGTTTTAACTGATATTGGCCTTCGTGTAGAGATTGACGATAACGCTCAAACTATGAATAAAAAAATAAGAAATGCAGAGCTTTCAAAGATCAATTACATCTTGGTAGTCGGCGACAGCGAAGAAAATAACCAAACAGTAAATGTCAGGACAAGAGATAACGAAATCTTAGGAGAAATTAAAGTCTCAGAGCTTATCAAAGCACTAAATGAGGAAATTATAGAAAAAAGAAGAAGTAGAAAAAAATAAAGGAGAAATAAAAATGGAAAAATATATTGCAAGAGGTTATGTCTCAGAAATAAGAAATTTTGGAAACTTAATGTTCTTTATATTAAGAGACCAATATAAAAAAGAACAAATTACTTTCTTTAAGAAGGATAATCCAGAACTTTTTAACAAAGCCAAAGATATTACTAAAGAATCAGTAATTGTTGTTACTGGAACAAAAAAAGCTTCTGACCAAGCAATGAACGGCTATGAAATAATACCAGAAAATCTTGATATAATTTCCATTTCTGATGCGCCAGTTCCTCTGGACATCTCTGGAAAGATAGACAGCGGATTTGATGCAAGAATCAACTATAGATATGTAGACTTAAGAGTTCCTGAAAATCTTGCTATCTTTAAAGTCAGATCTAAGATTGTTAGAGCAGTTACAAACTTCTTTGATTCTAAAGGTTTCATTAATATCAACACTCCAAAGATTGTATCCTGTGGAGTAGAAAGTGGCTCAGAGTTATTTGAAATAAAGTACTTTGATAAAGTCGCATATCTTTCCCAATCCCCACAAGTCTATAAGCAGATGATGATTGCTTCTGGCTTTAATAATGTTTATGAAATTGGAGAGGTTTTTAGAGCAGAAAAGAGCCACACCACAAGGCACTTAACAGAGTTTACTGGGATAGATATGGAAATGGGCTACATTAAAGACCCTGAAGAAGTCTATAATGTCCTAGAAGAACTAATGAAACATGTTTTAACTGAAATAAAAAAAGAATGTAAACAAGAACTTGAATTACTAAAAGTAGAAATAAAAATACCAGAAAAGATTCCAAGAATAAAAATGAAAGATGCAAAAAAACTACTTGCAGAGAAAGGAAAAACAATACCTGCAGAAGAAGACTTAGATTCTGAAGGCGAGAAAATGTTAGGAGATATTGTTATGGAGAAATTCAATTCAGAGTTTGTGTTCTTAACAGAATTTCCTTTTTCTAAAAGGCCTTTCTATCATATGTGTGAGATAGACCCAGAAACTAAACAAAAAATAACAAAAAGTGCAGACCTAATCTGGAAAGGTTGTGAGATTTGTACTGGTGCTCAAAGAGAACACAGAACCTCTGTACTTAAAGAGCAGATTATCGAGAAAGGAATGTCTTTAGAAGATATGGACTACTATATTAAAATGCTAAGTTATGGTGTTCCAAGTCATGGTGGAGCTGGCTTAGGTTTAGACAGGATCACACAATTAATGTTAAATCTTACTAATGTAAAAGAAGCAGTTCTTCTTCCAAGAGATCCTGAAAGACTAACCCCATAAATTTAAAATGAGAAAATATGTTGAAACGACCAATAAGATACAAAATAAACTTAAATAGGAAAACAAATTGTAAGAATAGGACTTTAGAAAATACCAAAGTAAAACCAAATAATAGAAAAAAGAGCAGGAACAAGACTTTAGAAAACACCAAAGTAAAACCAAATAAGAACAATTTAGAAAATATTCAAAAATTAAAGCCAAATAAATCAAGAAAAATAGAATTTGACAATCACACTATATATATTGAAGAAAAAAACACACACCGTTTAGAAATTGCAGAATTTTTTGTGAAAAACAGAAAAAATCCAAATAGGGATTTACCTGTCATTATCAAAGGCCTTATGGATTTTGCAAGAAAAAAAGGATATTCTACAATTACAGGAAATACATGGATATTTGCAGAACATCCAGCAATTGCTGAAAGATTAGGTGTTATTATTCCTCAAAAAGACAAAAAAATAGCAGCATTTAATGAATATAAAAAAAAGAAAAATATAATCAAAATTTTAGGAGCTAAACCTAAAACAAAAATATTGCCACCAGAAATATCAAAAGAGGTAAGAAAAAATCCAGATTTTGCATTTAAAACTATTGATTGTATCATAAAAACAGATGGTGGCTATCATGTTAGAACAGAAATTTGCGTGCCTTACGAATATATATTTCTTCCATTCGCTATAAAACTTTAGGTCCTATAGTCTAGTGGTTATGACGTTACCTTCACATGGTAAAGATCCCCGGTCCGATCCCGGGTAGGACCATTTTCATTTATCTTGTTTCCATTTGAGCTAATTTGGCTTTATAAAAATCAGGAAGAGAGCAATCACTTGCTCCTTTTACTAGTGTTTGCTTGTAATTCTTACTTGGCTTACCATTAATATCAGAGTTATTTGTTTGAATATAGATTTCTGCTGAAATTGTTTTGCCATTTTTTGTAACAACATCAATCCATTCTCTATTATAGCTGTTTTTTGATTTTTCCCTATCTTTTCTGTAACCTTCAATAACATCAAGCTTTTCTATTTCTTTCTTTGTTAGAAGATAAAGACAACCATAGACCTCTGAATTCTCATCAAAAACAATAGAGCCAACACCTCTTGGAAAAATCAGACGATGGCTTTTAAGCACGCCATAGCCTTCAGAAATCAAGTCATTATTGCCTACTCTGTTTCTTAGAAGATCAATATCCATATTACTGCCATATGCAAAATAATAATAAGTAGTATTAAAATTTAACAAAATGAAAATTATTACTCCTAGAAAAATAAAAAGACACAAAAAAATAATCAATCTTTTAAGCATATTTATTACTTCTTAAAAATTTCTTTTATAGGTCTTTTCAATAACAAATTATAAATAACCAAATTTTAACTAAAATATAGTAAGCTGAAGTATTTATAAACATATTTTATTATATATTGATTAGAACAATTAAATTAAACTTAAACAAAAGATGGATATGGAAATAATAAAAGACATTTATAATATTTTACTCATTAACTATGGGCCACAAGGTTGGTGGCCAATATCTGATATTGGTTATCACCCTAACAAATATTATGTGATTAAAACACATAAACAAATCTTTGAGGTTTATGTTGGAGCAATATTAACACAAGCAAATTCTTGGGAGAATGTTGAGAAATCAATATTTAATCTTAAAAAAAACAATCTATTAAACCCAAAAGCAATAATTCAAAGCGATTCTAGAACTGTAAAACATGCTATAAATAATCTTAGCTATTATAATCAAAAATATGAAAGACTAGTAAATGTTTCTAAATTCTATCTAAGTTTAAAAGATCGAATGCCTACTAGACCTGAACTTTTGTCTGTAAAAGGCATAGGAAAAGAAACAGCAGATTCTATTCTTTTATATGCCCACAGAGAACCTATCTTTGTTGTTGACACTTATACTAAAAGGATACTCTTAAATCTTAAACTAATTAAAAAGAATGCAAAATACGAAGAGATACAAAAACTATTTATGGATAATCTGCCAAAAGATTTTAAGGTATATCAAGAATATCATGCTTTGCTTGTTGAACACGGAAAAAGGCATTATTCCACAAAAGCAAAGAAAGGCAAAACACTAAAGGTTAGAGATCCTTTACTTAATCAGCTAAGATAACCATAAAACTGATTTATAAAACCAACTAATTCTTTACCATATTTTGGTGTTTCGCCAGGATTCCATTTTTCTGCAACACCTTTTTTCTTGTTACTACCTGTAGATAATACCATGCCAGAATAGTTATTTTTTAGATTAATTAAAGTTGCTTCAAAGCCAGCATCTAGTGAAGGATATACACAAAAATTGTTGTTTTTTGCTTTTCTACTACCACCACAAGCACAGCCATTTGTTGCTTTGATACCTGTTGGATTATTCGTTGCTGTTAGCGCACCATTTTTATAAGACCCAGATAACTTATTGTACATGGATTTCTCTCTTTGAAAAATTGCCAAAATAAAAATAGGATCTACCTCGTATATTGCACAAAGATTATATAGTGTTGGAATGGCCCGTATAAATTTTTCGTCTGCTTTATATCTATTTGGCCTATCTCTTGCGATTTTTTTAATATCATCCAATGAAACAGACGGAGCACTTGTAACAACCACACTGTTTTTTGCTCTTTTCGTGTTTACTTTTTTAGCTAAACCTAAATCTCCTGACCTTAATTTAGTTAATGTGTTTGCATTAGTTGTATAACAATTACCAACTCCTTTATCTAGAGAATTAATTATTTCTTCTTTTGGTTTAGGCTCAGACTTTGTAGGTTTTGCAGATCTCTTAATAGATAACATAAATTTATCAAACCACACTCTATCAAAGTGCACTAATTGATTAAAACTTGTCCCATTACTTACAAATTTATTTTCTAAATCCAATAGACTAGAATAGCTTGTTTCTGAATTATAAATATAGACATATGTACCGTTTTTTACAAAATCAAAAAGCGTTATTACATCATCATTCAACATACGAATACAGCCATGAGATCTCTGTTGCCCCATTGAGTTTTCTTTATTTGTTCCATGAATGTATATGCCTCTGTAAATTGTGTTTCTATTCCCATTTTCACAACCAACACCGATGTTGCCTTTTTCTAAACCATCTATTACTAATTTTCTTGTTACTACATAAGCAGTTCCCACATTTTTTTTAGAAATTACTGGTGTGCTATTATTGTATTTACAGCCACTTTCATCGATTATTTGGTAAGGTAAACAGTTTTGTCCAACTTTTTGTACAATTTTAAATAATCCTATTGGGGTTTTGTGGCTATCATTAACACAGCCAAACCCGTTTACTCCTGTTGACAATGGAAATTCTGCAATTATGTTTGTTTTATTGTTTTCTTTATTTACTAAAAACAATTTCTTATACTTTCCTAATATGACAATCATTGGTTCTTTAGGATCCAATCTTATTTTCTCATTAATTTCTGGATATTCTTCTGTTGAATAACTGTTCTTATAATAGATATCAAACTCTTTTTGTAATATTCTATTATACACTTCTTCAAGTTCTTTATATACTGGGCTATCATTAGGACTTACCCCTGTTAACAACATATTAAAAGAAGAAGAATCAAAGATATATTCTGGAATATTCCCTTGATTTATTGATGTATCAACAGAACCTAAAAAGACCCCGTTTTCTTTAGCTTTTGCTATTAGTTTTTGATTAAGATTATTTGAAATCATAACTTCTTTTATTTGGCCATTTTCATAATAGCCATAAGCATTCTTCCATCTTGCTGTGGTTTTTAAGAAAACATCTAATCGTTCTATTTTTAGGGTGTTTACCCAAGAATGAATAATGTAATGATTAGAGCCAATTTTTCCAAGATAAACAACTACATGACTATATTCCTTGTCTTTATAGCTGGTGTTGTTATGCTTTATGCCAAGAACAGAACCTGGAATCAATAAATCAAAGTCTTTTTCTTGTAATGAACCTGTTGTTGCTTTCCAAATACTTATATTATTTGGCTGTTTTGCTAAATTCCAAGCATCAGCAGAATCAAATCTATATCCAAAGAAATTATTATTGAAATTTCTAACAAATGCAGAACAAAAATTCACTTTTGGATTTGACCAAAAACTAACACAATCTGTTGGAGTATTACTAACACATGTATTTCTATATCTCTCAAAAAACGAATCTTTTGGAACATATTTTGTTTTAGATATCTTACAGATTAATGTTTCATTACAATTTAATAAGTCACTAAATTCTTTATTTAATGTTGGTTCATTTTTTATTATTTTTTTATAAACTTTACTATAATCTTTTAGAATATTTAAATTTCTATTGTCTGTTTCGGTTTTAATAAATGTATTTACAGCAAGTATATTTTCATATAGTGTTTGAGAATCATCAATGGTATATACTGCAAAAGAATCGTTAGGTTGCATATTTTGATTTTGAGCAGTTTGATTCTCCAAAGAGCCGACATTGCTATTCCCTAAGGCACTTGCAAATTCCAAATAGCTTTCTTCCTTTTTAACATCTAATTCATCATCTATATTTTTCCATAAAGAAAATTTATTTTCAGAAATTGAAAAACATGCTTCGCTATTATATATATTATTAATCAATTCAAAAAATCTCAAATCTTGATTTTCTTTATTTAATCTATATACATGCTTTCCATTTTCTGTGCTTTCAAAAACATCTACATTAAAGACTAAAGGGCTTTGTGATTCTATGATTATTGGATAACTTGCATTTTCTAATTTTGGAGGGTAGATTATAATTGTCTCTTTTGTTGCAAATTCTTCTCTTGAGTTATTTATAGTTAAGAGGTTATTTGTATAATTTATATATTCTCTGCCATTATAATATTTTATAATGATTTCTTCTCCTGCATCTTTGTTAATTATTACAGGTTCTGTTAAGTTAATTATAAAATCAGGATGTGCAGAATCAATGGAAACAACATCTCCATTTTGTAAATTATTATAATTATCAATAACTTCTGGAAGATTAGATGTAAAAGAAGTTGTATTTTCAAAAATATTTCCACGATTATAACTTAGTGCATTTATTGTTTTTAAGAATAATGGATTACTAGAAAAATATTGGTTTTCAAAATAATAATTTACAAATAAATTTGTAGTAGGATTATCAAGCATTATTTTGGCGTTTTTAGTTGCAGGGGTGATTTCTGAAACCCTTACAACCACAGTTTTAGGTTCTAAGTTCACACTAAAATCAGACAAATTTAATTTCCAATAATTACCAAACATTTGTGTGTGTTCATTATTTAGTATTCTTGTGGTTTCTTCTTTAAATGGCTTAATATTATAAATAAAATAATTTAGGCCTTCTGAATAATAAATATTTGAATAGCCTTGTGTTTTATATTCTAAGCCATATAATAGTTTAGAATAGACATCATCATTTACTCTTGAAACTTTAAAATTAGTAATAGAAGAAAGGTATTTTTCTAATGTTATTTGATAATGGATATGATAGTCTGTATATTTATAATAATCAGAACCTAAAATCTCTTGTAACAATCTATTAAATTCAGAATCACTAACTGCAGGCTCATTATTTGTTAAGTCTAAAATTGTTAATTTTCTATACTCCTCAGGAACAGAATTTAACACAGCAATAGAAAATTCCAAAGATTCAGATATAGAGTTGTTTGTTGATAATTCAGTTATTAAAGATAAGTCTTGTTCAAGATAAGTTCCTACTTTTGAAATTAAGTTGTTTTTTCCTTTTTTATATTTTATGTTTCCTATTTCTATATAGTTATTATTAGTAATAGCATCTATCTTTTTTGAAACCGCTATTCTGAACTGATCTTGATCAACATAGTATTCCCCATAATCAAAAAGATCTGAAGGAATATTATTGTTCCATTCAAAATATAATCTGTCTAAGCCAAACACCTCTAAAGAATCATTAGTAAAGCCGGAGATTCTAGAGCCATCTGGCAAAAGACAAACATTTTCTTTGGCACTCAAATATTCATTTATTGATTTCTTTTTTTCTTCAAAGACAGATTCACCACATGAAGAAAAGCCATTTTCATTTATTCCATAGTCTTTTAAATGGCAATATGGGCAATAAAATTCTATAATGTTTCTATTAATTTGAAACAAAGTGTATTTATTAAAAGAATCATAATCTAGTTGTAAAATATTAGTATTGTATATTCCACTTATATTTTGATTACTATCTGTTTCTATAATTTGCAAAGAAAAGTTAGTGATGTTAGGTTTTAGATTTAAAAGTAATTTGTTATTGGTGATGTTGCTTTTGTTTAGTTTAAGATATCTTGGGACTGAGTTTATTTCTATTATAGAAGATGTTGCATTTACAAATCTGTTCTTTTCAGGTATCTGACTAGATTGGGGATTATCAATAACCAAATATATTGCATGAGTAGTATCTGATAAATCTAGTTTTAGTTCTAGGGTTTTGTCTTTTGTAATTTCTTGAGAGGAATTGTTAATAACATATGTTCTGCCTTGATTAAAAACATATATTCTTTTTTTTAGATTTAAATTTTCTTTTAAAAAATAATGAGGGATATCTAGAGATTTGTAATTTAATTGAGTATTAAGAGAAAAACCTAAATTTTGGTCAACAGAAGTAAAAAGGGTTATTGTGTCTTGAGATTCTTCTTGTTCAGTATCTGGAAAAACTAAGGGGGTTGTTGAATTATCTAATTCCCCTTCTATTCCATTTATTGCAAAAGGCACAACTACAGGGGAGCTTTCATCTTCTGCAACCATAAATGGCAACATTAAGAAAATAAAAAGCATTATCATTATTTTAGAATATTTCATAACTTGTTCACATTTCATAATTGTTTCACATTTAAATTACATATATTATATTATATCTAAATATATATAAACTTTTTCATAAATGATCTTGTTGTCCATAAACCTTCTCACTATTTCGATAATTTTCAATAAGTTTCGCTAAGTTTCGCTAAAAGTATTTAAATACTGAAAAACAAGAGTTACTTATAATGTGCCATTAACATAGACACATTAAAATCCCCTATTCCAAAAAAAGCGAGGTGAAATGAAAATGAAGAAATTAAGTTGTCCAGCAAAAAAACTAAGACAATTAGTTTTTGCAATTTTTGTTTACCTTGCTATTCTTGGTACTTTGATATTCACATTATTAAAAATAAGATTTGTAAAATAAATTGGAGGAAGAAAATGAATATAAAAAAAATAACAAATATAATAGTCGCAATATTTGCAATGACTGTATTTTTTATTGCAACAGCTCCTAAGTTGTTTGCAGATAGTTCAATATTAACAACTAGTGGTTCTTATGCCCCTGCAGATATCACATATCAACTAAACATACCTTGTGCAATAGATAGAACAAAGATAATATTGCCAGTTAAAAGCCATCTAAACTCTGATGGGCCATATAAAACTATTTGTAACTCTAGTGCCTATTTTAATGAAGAAACAGAAATTTATCATTTAAAGAAAAACGAAGGCTATTATCTAGATTTAGTAATATTGCCTGAAAAGACAAGCAAAAAGATTAATTTTTCTGAAATTGAAACAATAACAATAGATTTCTATAACCAAGATAATGAAAAGACTTGTTTTACTAAAAAACTAATCAAAGACCCAACAGAAGAAAATTTATATGTTGGAAAAATAAGTTATGTTAAAGGAAACGATTCTAAAGAATTTGCTTTAGAGAACATGGAAGGCTTTATTAATTCTTGCGGAATGGATACCACACTTAAATTTGAGGTTACTGTAGAATCAAAAACAGGTGAAAAATTCACAGCAAAAAACTCTGGAAATATAAAATTCCTAGTTATTGACTCTGACTATTCAAATATAGTTGCAGAAAACGCAAGAGCCCAAAAACAAGCACAAGTACAAGTAAGAAAAATGCAATCAAATTCTGAAAACAAAAACATCCAACAAAGAGAATCTATAAATTCCATTAATAGAGCACAGATATCTAAACAACTAACAATTAGAAACAATAATGAACTTTATGTAGTTAGAGAAAACAAAGTAAAAAAAATAATAGCAGTTACACAAATGCTTCAAGAAAACAAAATAAATGCAGCAAAAGTAATTGGGGACATAAATCTAGAAACAGTTTCAGAGATACCAACCTATGTTTTTGAAGTTAAAGAACAAAGAAAACTATTTGGATTTATTCCAATTGGTCACAAAATAACAAAAAAAAGAATATCTGCAATAAAGGAAATTACAGAATAATTTCCTTTTTCTTATTTTTTTAACAATAAGTAACTTTAAATATAAGATTGCAATATAATATTATTATGTTTTTAAAGAAAATAATACCTATCTTTATTTTTTTAATAATACTTAATTATAATTTTGCACAAACCGTTGATTTTCAAAAAACAGAAATAACTCATTACGAATTTGACACCTATAAAATTAAAGATAGCCTTATTGTATCAAACATAACTAAAAACCAACTTGTATTTGATATAGTTCCTTGCTATGATGTGATTGTTAAAATTAATAATCACAAAACAGATTCTATTTCTTACAACCTAAACACACTAACCATTAACTTAAATGATAATTTAAAAGATTTAAAAAAGATAAATATAGAAATTATCTATTTGACAGATTATTATACCAATAAAGAAAAAGGCACGTGGATATTAAATTACGGTTCAAGATATAAGAACAAAATTGATGAACTTAAAATAACACTTCCAAAAAATGCAAAAATCCTAGATACTCCAAGTGGTGCTACTGCACAAGTGATTAATAAACAGATAAATCTTTCTTTAAAAGAAATTGCAGAAACACACATAAATTACGAAATGCCTGAATCTTCTTCAGGGCCTAATTACTATGTAATGATTTTAGTTCTAATAATCGGAATAGTTTCATTTTATTTTGCATATAAGAAAAAACCAAAAGTAAAAAACAAAACTAAGAGTAAAACTTCAGATTTACTTCTTGGTCTAAACGAAAACGAACAAAAAATAATTAAAGTGGTTATGGAAAAAGAAGGGCAAACACAAAAAGCAATTACTGCAAAAAGCTTTCTACCAAAAGGCACAGTTTCCAGAAATATTAAAAAGCTTTCGGACAAAGGATATATTGAAATAAAGAAATATGGCGTAAGCAATAAGATATTTCTTGGTGAGGTTTTTAATAAAAAATAAGGAGATTAAATATGGATGGTTTTTTAACAAACAACAATATTACTGAACCAGAAATAAAAGATACTCCTGATATTAAAAAGATTAAAAAAATAAAAGAAAAGCCAATAAAAGTAAAGCCTGTAAAAATAAAAAAAATAAAAGAACCAAAGGCTCCTAGAAAACCTAATGTTCTTAGGGCATTATTAATTGGGCTACTATTATTTGGGTTACTTGCTGGTTCTTTTGTAGCATACGACAAATACAAAAAAGGCGAATTAAATCTAGAAAATATAAAATTTTTAAAATTTCTAGAATTAAATAACTCTAAACAAGAAGACACAAACAGAAATATTGAACCACAAAATATTGATACTAATTTTCCAGATTTAAATAGTGATCAAAATAACAAATGACTTTATACTCTTAATTTAGGTCTTACTGGTCTTTTTTGTTTTTTGATAGTAACGGTTAGTGATTCTCTCTTTTTATCTAATTTTCTTTTACTCATAGAGTATCTAAAATTCGAATTGTATTGTCTTCTCTTGCCATTAATATTTGCTTGAGCAGTAAGTTGTTTAAGTGATCTGTGCAAGGCGGGGTTAGCAACCATATCTATCCTAGTAAAACCTTTTGTTCTTATTTTTGCAACAGTATTAATCAGTAATTTCCTGCCAAGACCTCTTGCCTGGTGTTCTTTTCTTATAGCAATTCTATCTATGTATGCACTTTCTTTATCTCCTCTACTAGATATAGAGAAACCAATTATTTTTTTATTTTCATGCAATAGGTTGATGTAAACTCCAAATTCTCCTAATTCTTTTAATCCATCATATAGATTTGATTTTAGCAATTTAAAATATTCATCTTTTTTACAATTTACTAAATTGTTAGTATATTCTATTTCATACAACTGATTAATCAGGCTTTCTTTTTTAAGAAATGCAACAACATCTTCTTTATTGTTTAATATTATGTTTTGATATTTCATAAAAATCTTAAATGCTAAGGGCAGGATTCGAACCTGCGAAGCACTAAGCACCAGATCTTGAGTCTGGCTCCTTTGACCGCTCGGAAACCCTAGCAAGGCTTTTTTATATAATAATTTAAGATATATTTATTGTATATAATTTAGTATAAAAAGAGTTATAAACATTAATTTTCATATAATATATAGCGATTAAATTATGGATAGAAAAAAAAACACAATTATTGCAATAATTTTTACAACATTAGTTATCGGTATTTTTATTTTAGCCTCTATTTACTTAAACAAAAATCCAACTCCCGCAGATAAAATAAACGAACAACTAAGAGCACAAAATGCATCTTGGATTGCAAGAGATTACCCTGATGAGATTATAAATATCCCTATTGTTCAAACACAAGATGATTTTATAGAGGATACATCAGACACACCAATATTTAATCAAGAAACAAAAAACCAGATTTTCCCAGAACACGAAACATTTACAAAAAAGGCAGAATACAATAATAAATTAACCGCATTTTTATTTCTTAACACTTTAGTCACTCGAAATCATAAATTACAAGATAAACTTTCTTGGAAAAAATACATACATAATTTTCAATCACAAGAAGGTTGTGGTGGCTGTAGTGCATTTGCAACAATCTCTGCATTTGAGGCATATGCTAATAAAACAAAAAATTTAAACTTAAATCTTTCTGAACAATATCTAATCTCACATATTAATTTTCAAGGTTGTTCAGGAACTAACACCGAATATTATCTAAGATTAATAACCCTTAATAATTTCAATCCTAATACTGAAAATATAAATGAGTATTTAAAACGAAAAACAAAAAATGAAATATTAAATGAAAAAGGACTCTTAAATAAAGTGAATCCTTGGGGTGTAAGAAAATTACAAACAAAAACACAAATAAGTTTAATGAATGGAGAGGTTCCATTTGGTGTACCTTTAGAAAGTAAACTTAAATATTTATCTTATGACTCTTGTGAGATTACAAATAATAATAGCGAAACAAAATCTGGAATGAATTTAGATCTATTCCATCAAATTTATAATTATAATTATAGTATATTTGATGAAAACTTTTGCCCAGACCATAGTGATAATAAAGATCTTTTTTTACCTCAAAAGATATCCGGTATAAACAAATATTTTATAGAAAGCTATTTTAAAATAGACAATTCAGATTGTAAGGAGAATAATTCCCAAACCGTAAAAAATATTAAAGAAGCACTAAAATACTCTCCAATAATTGGGAATACAAATAAATTTTATAACTCTATTAGAGATAATTACAAAGAAGGTGTTTGGGAGAAATTGAATGATGAAAATCACGTGATTTTAATAATAAACAATAAAAAATATATTGTTGGTCATGCAATAGTTATTGTTGGTTGGGGCGTAGACACAACTACTGGAAAAGAATATTGGATAATAAAAAATAGCTGGGGAAAAGGTTGGGGAGATAGCGGTTATTTAAAAACATGGATTAATGACAAAGATCTAACTATAGAATGCTCTTCATTATATGGTTTTTCAGGAGATGTGATTGTAAAATCAGGTGATCAAATTAACAATTTATTGCCAGTCGTTAGAGAAGAAATCGAACAAGACAAAATTAGAAAACAAGAACTTGAAAAAATAAAACAAGAAAAACTACAAAAGCAACAAGAAATTAAAAATCAAAGACCTCTACCTAATTTTCCAGACGATTTTAATCCACTTAACGATTATTTCCAAAAAAATATAAGTTATTCAGATATGGAAAATATAATAAATAATGACTGCTTAACTATCACTACATGTTTTTATAATAAATTATACGACTTTTTAAATACTCCTGAAACACAAGATAATAGATTAACTTAAAATCAGTGTTTCTATTTTATGCAATCAAATAAAAAGAATTAAAAACCATCTATGCCTTTGCCTTTTCTTCTCTTAAACTTAGGGCCACCAAACAAATTTGCAAAGAAACCTGGCTTTTTTACTTTTTTATCTTTTCTGACCACTCTTCTAGGGCAAAATAATCTTTGAAAGAAATTTTGCTCATTTCTTCTTCTTGTATTTCCTACAGAAACTGCCCCTGGTTCTGGTTTTGGGATTCCACCTGTTCCATAATATGCTTCTTGAAGTATCTTATCATGATCTTGTCTTTTCATAAATACTCTCACCTTTTTTAAAAGTAGATATATATGAACAGAAGGATATAAAAATATTATCTAAATCAAACATAGAAATTAGTCTCATTCTCTAGTGATAAAGTATCCAAAAAATAAAAATTAAGGAAAATAACTCATTAATTTATCCCCTTTTGTCCTATCACTTAATTTTATGTGTTTATGTAAAAACAAATCGATTGTTTCATTTACTCTTGCATGTCTACATTTGGATAAATTACAGTTTTTAGAGTTAAATACTGTTTTCATAACAACATCCACGTGCTTCTTAGAAGCCCATATTTTTTTAAAACTAGATTTGTTAATATTTCCAATCTCAAAATTGTTTTCTCCAAGGTGAGGATTACAAAGATAAACATTGCCATCAGTATCTATATTTGCAATCAAACCTAAAAGAATATTCCAGCAAATCCCTGTTTTACTAATACAAGGAATGGTTTTATTTTTTTTGATCCCTGTTATGTTTTCAATTTCTTCTTGTCTAATATCTGTTTCTTTCTTTAATATATTGTATAGTCTTTTTTTCTGATCAGAATTTAATTCAACATCTTGGTATTTTAATTTTCTATTCCTGTAAGTTCTTTCTGGTTCGAAATTATTAACACATCTTAATGCAATATCTTTAAATCCAAGATTTTTAATATAGTTATATATTCTTCCAGCAAATAAAAAATTTTCTCTACAAATCATTATCTTTGCAGAAACATAGGTATTCGTATTTTTTGTAAGGCGTAATAAATCTTTTATGTTCTTTTCCAGAATCTCAAATTGATCAGAGTCTGCAGGTAATCTTCCAACCTTATTATATAATTTTTTGGTATCTGCAAGAATAGAAATAGACACCCAGCTTAATTTTTTAATAAATTTTTTATTATTAAATTTATCAAGATTAACTCCATTAGTATTCATACCATAATGCAAATTATATTCAAAAACAATCTCATTTAATTTGCCTTTACAAGCAAGCAACGCTTCTCCTCCACCGACTAAAACCACTCCCTTTCCTGAAATGCTTTCAAAGTCAGAAAGCAAGCTTTTTAATTTGGCTTCTGAAATTTCAATACCATCAGCTATATTTATTTCATTTCTTTGTTCACTTGAACAAAAAGTGCATTTTCTATTACAATAAGGTGTTGGATTAATACCAAGCGATCTTGGTCCGATTTTAGAATATAATTTTAAAATCGATTTTTCTAAGTCTTTAGGATTGCTTTTAATTTTCTGAATTAATTCTGTATTTGACTTAACGCCTAATATTTTTTTAAAAATAACAAGTCTTTCTTGTGCTGCATCAATTGATTTTAATGAGCTAAACCCATGGTAACTCGTAAGTTCTAATTTTTTCATATATAAAATTCCTGCCTTTTATTTTTCTTTAAAAAAATCTAAATAATTAAAAATTACCTTTAGATAAAAAAGATTTTAAAAAGCGCAGAGGCTGGGATTTGAACCCAGGTAGTCTTACGACTCTAGCTTAGCAGGCTAGCGCGTTTGACCGCTCCGCCACCTCTGCATTAATCTATTATCACGAATTCATATAAATTGATATCGCAGTTATCCGCAATATATTTCCCTCAATCTTTAAGAATCCGATAATATATTTAATATTAAAAAGCTATATAAAACCATATTAATTGTGTTTTTTTCTATTTAAATATATTTCTGTATATAATATATATGTACATATCATAACAAAATAATCTATTTTGTGTGGCTAATTATGAAGATAAAAGAAAGAATAGTTGTTGAGCTTAAAAATATCTATAAAATATATAGCATGGGCTCTGCTTCTAGTGTTCATGCACTTGATGGGGTAGACTTAAAAATAAAACAAGGAGAATTAATAGCAATCATGGGCCCAAGTGGCTCTGGCAAATCAACAATGATGCATATTATCGGTGCTCTTGATCTACCTAGTAAAGGAAAGCTATACCTTGATGGAATAGATATTTCAAACCTAGAAGAAGACAAGCTTGCAGAAATTAGAGGCAAAAAAATAGGCTTTGTTTTTCAAAATTTTAATCTTATTCCAACTCTGACAGCCTTAGAAAATGTAATGCTGCCTTTATTATTTCAAGAAAGCGATACAACCATAGAAAGCCAAGAAAAACGCTGTAAAGCACTTTTAGGTCTTGTTGGCCTTGGAGACAGAATAACACACAAACCAACAGAGTTATCTGGTGGACAACAACAAAGAGTAGCAATAGCTAGAGCACTTGTTAATGATCCAGAGATTATTCTAGCTGATGAACCAACAGGAGCACTTGATTCAAAGTCAAGCCTAGAAATCATGGATCTTTTAAAAGACCTAAACAAAAACGGAAAAACAGTAATATTAATAACACACGATAAAAACGTAGCAAACATTGCAAAAAGACAAATACATCTAAAAGATGGAAAAATCGAAGAAGACATAAAAACCAAATAGATAAAAAATGATTCAGAAAATCAAATTTGTTCTGGGAAATATACAAAGAAGAAAACTTCGAAATTGGCTAACCATACTTGGAATTGTTGTTGGAGTAATTGCAATTGTTTCTCTAATATCTTTATCAGAAGGACTAAAAGACACAATTGATGAAAAATATGATAGTCTTGGAGCAAACAAAATAACAATAACCTCTAAATATATGGACTTTGGTGGAGGACAAAGCTCTAAAGGCTTAACAGACGAAGATATTAGATCTATTAAAAAGATAAGTGATGTTGAAATTGTAAGTGGATCAATAAATGGAGTATTAGAAACAAAATATGCTCAAAAAACACTAATGCTTTCCTATGTGTCCTATGATGCAGAAAACTTCAAAGAAATATTATCACAAAGCAATCTTGAAATTGAAAGCGGAGACTATATTTCTGATGAGAAAACAAAAGCAATAGTTGTTGGTTACAATTTTATAAACCCAGAGAAATCAAAAGATCTTTTTGGAAAAACACTAACAATTGGGAAAAAAATAAAGATTGCTGATAGTGATTATACAGTAATTGGCGTTCTTAAAAAAACAGGAGATGCTAGAAATGACAATCAAATCTATATGTCAAATGAAAACTTAAAAGAACTAACAAACACAGAAACCTACGATTCTATATTTGCAATTGTCAAATCAGGAAAAGATATAGAAAACACTGCAAAAAGAATAGAGATTAGACTTGAAAAAGACAGGGGTTCAAAAGATGTTACTGTTACTTCTCCAATCCAAGAATCAAAAAACAGAGAAGAAACTTTAGGAATAGTAACAATCGTTGTTGTGGGCATTGCTTGTATTTCTTTATTGGTTGGAGGAGTTGGAATACTTAACTCAATGTATACCTCTGTATTTGAAAGAAAAAAAGAAATAGGAGTATTAAAAGCAATAGGAGCTAAAAAAAGAGACATATTATTGATGTTTTTATTAGAGTCTGGAATCATTGGCTTACTTGGAGGAATAATTGGTGTGATATTAGGGTTTAGTTTGGCTTACTTAGTTAAAATAATTGCAGCATACATAGATATTACAATAAATATCTCAATAACTTTACAAATAATAATTATCGCACTTGGATTTTCCTTTCTGATTGGAGTAATTTCTGGAATGATACCAGCATATCTTGCATCAAACCAAGAGCCTGTTGATGCATTAAGAGAAGAATAAATAATTTTAAAAAACAAAAGGTGAGATTAAAAATGAAAACAAAAAACATAATGGTTCTGCTGTTTACTGTTATTTTACTTAATGGTGTATGTGCAGCAAACACAGACTATGACACTATAAACTTAGTTGCAGACACTTACAACTATAGTCCTGTTCCTGTAATGCCAGGACAAGAATTTGAATTGTGGATACAATTAACAAACAACAGCAACAGCATTGCTGAGAACATAACCTATCTATTAGATCTGGAATATCCTTTTGAAATTTCAGACTTTAATAACACAACACAAACAATATCTAGATTGTCTCCATATCAATCAACAATAATCAAATACAAATTAAAAACAGACCTAAAAACACAAGATGGAACATATGAACTAAATTTTAAATATAGACTAAAAAATAGCGAAATATACAATCTAAAAAAATATAAAATTGATGTGGCTTCAAAAACCTCTGTTCTTGAAGTTACAAAAACAGCGCTTTCTGACTTGTCGATTGGTGCAGATGGCATACTAAAGATAACTATAAGTAACCTTAGTGCCAGAGCAGTAAGAGACGTATTTGTAACACTTGAAGACTCAATAGGAGATTACATTTCTGTTCTTGATCTTAAAACACAATATATAGATCACATAAATGCAAACTCAGAAATTATAGCAACATACAAGATAAATGTTGCAAAAACAGTAACACAAACAAGCTATTCTCTTCCACTTACTGTGAAATACACAAGTGCTTCAGGAATTGACACAATAACTAGAGATATAGGAATAAAGATAAATGATAACCCAAAGATGGTTCTAAACATAATAAATGTTGGTGCAAACAATAACAATAAAATTTACATTGGAAACAAAGAAAAAATAGAGCTTGAAATTTATAATGTAGGAAACATTGATGCAGAAGCAGTTTATGCAGAAATGACAAGCACAATCTCTTTTGAACAACCTAAATATTTTGTAGGGGCAATTGAGAAAGACAACTATGATTCTGTAATTTTGGAATTTAACACAAAAAGAGACATTAAGCCAGGAAGCTACCCAATACAAATAACAATAAAATACAAAGACGCATCATTAAAGGAACAAGAGATAACAAAAGGCATAACTGTAGATGTTGTAAAAAATCCACAAAACAAATCTTTCTTTTCAGGAGTTTTTAGCTTCTTGATTGGTGTTATGGTGTTTATAATAATTTTAGCACTAATAATACTATTCCTAAGATGGGCAAATAAAGCCATATTAAAACCAGCATATGGTGGTTTAATAGAAAAGATTTTCAAAAGAAAGAAAAAATGATTTCAGAAAAATACAAGTCATTGATTAATCTCACCATAAAAAATATTACAAGAAAGAAGTTAAGATCAGCCTTAACTATTCTTTCAGTAATTATAGGTATTGCTTCTGTAGTAGCCTTAGTTATTTTAAGCGAAGGATTGATTTCAGCAGTTACTGAGCAATTTGATAAAATGGGCGCAAATTCTATAATGATATTGCCTACTAACTTTGGAAGTAACCCACACACAACAGGAAGAGTATCAAAAGATTCTATGTTAAATATGAAAGATGCAGATAATCTTTCTAAACTTGCAGAAATAGAAGACACCTTCCCTATAATGCTTTTTACTGCTAGAGGAGAATATAAAAACGAAGAACAGTTTGTTTATGTTTCGACTATTCCTTCTGATCGTCTAGACTCTTTTATAGATTATGTAGGCATTAAAATAAAAGAAGGCAAAAGCTTTGATGGAAAAGAAGGTCATTTTGCTGTTGTAGGTCCAAATTTTACAAAAACATATAAAAGAGAAATAAAGGTTGGAGACACAATAAAACTTAATGGTGTAAGTTTTAAAATATGTGGAATATTAGATGCAATCGGAATGGAAGAATATGATGCCACCATTTATATTGATAGAAAAGCAGGTCTTGAAATTAATGACTATGGGGAAACAGTAAATTATATAATACTCAAATCAAAGAAAGATGCAGATGCTAGATTAGTAGTTAAAAAAGCAGAAAAAGTACTTGGAAAAACCAGAAAAGAAGACACATTTATAGTTATTAGTGCAGAGTCTTTTTTAAATTTGATTAAAATAGTCCTTAATATTATGAGATCTATTCTTATTGCAATTGCAGGAATCTCTTTAATTGTCGCATCCCTTGGTATTGCAAATTCTGTATTTACTTCTGTTCTAGAAAGGACAAGAGAGATTGGCATATTAAAATCAATAGGTGCAAGAATAAATGATATTGTTTTTATATTTGTATTTGAATCTGTATTATTAACTGTTATTGGTGGAATAATTGGTTTTTTTGTGGGTATAGGCATAGCAAAGATAATTATTATCTATGCAGCAAGTAAAAACTTTACAATGCTTGCTATTAACATAACTCCTTGGCTTGTAATCTCAATCTTATTATTATCTTTGGTTGTTGGTGTTATTTCTGGGTTATTCCCTGCTAGGGCTGCAGCAAAGATGAATGTTGTTGATGCTTTAAGGAAGCAATAAGACCATTTATAAATATTTCTTAGATAAAATATAATATAGACCTTTACAATATTTCATTAATGCTTCTATAGCTCAGTGGTAGAGCGCTGGTCTTGTAAACCGGAGGTCGAGGGTTCAAATCCCCCTAGAAGCTTTAAACTAAAATTAGTCAAATACTTTTTCTACAAGCCTTTTGTACTCTTTATACATTTGAGTATCAGAGATTTCTTCTAATTGCTCAAGAACACCGCGATAATAAATTTGTTGAGTGTCTTTTCCTACTTTAAAATGACTGAATGTCTTCTCTTCGCCATATTTTTTCATATCCCTATAGATGTCTCTTATATTTGATAATTTGTCTGCACATTTTAAAAGCTTGGTTTCCTTTGAAGCAGTCTTTAAATGTTCTATGCTTTCGGTTTTTCTTTCAAGCCAAGTTTTTGATTTATCTCTTTCTGTTATAGACATTACAAGATATGTTACTCTTTCTCCAAATTCTTTTCTTAAATCGTTTTCTGTTACACCCGTATGCTCTATATCTTCAACAACATCGTGGAGAAATCCAGCAACAATAAGGTCTTCATCAATAATATCATTTTTATAAAGAATAGAAACCACATCCATAAGATGCACAAAATAAGGACAATTATTTGTCTTTCTTTTCTGGGTTTTATGTTTTTCGTAAGCAAAAACCATTGCTTTTTCTATTTTATCCATATTTCTCCTCATTTCTTTCTTGTAATTTCCAATATATTATAACCAGGATTTGATATGTCTGGTTTGATTTCTATCATATAAGATTTAGCAGCACCTTTCCCTAAATAACTTTCTAACATTCTATAAACAGTAGGAATAAGCCTTTGTGTTTGAGCATAATTTCTTTGTAATTGTCTTAATTTAGACTTTTCTACTTTTAACTCTGATTCTGTAAAGTCAAAAGGTCTTTCATTAATATAGTGCTTATTATTTTCTAAATAATTTTTTATCACACTATCAGAAAGCAATTGTATCTTTGCTACACCATTTGGTTTAAGCATAAGAGAACATAAAAAACAATTATATGCAATATAAGAGGTATGTATTCCTACACTCATTGGTGCAGCAACAACATCATAATTATTTCTTAATGTTTCAATTAATTTTTTATGTGCTGGATTTTTAATATCAATTTCTTCGAGATTAAGATTCATAGAATAATCTTTGTGTACAACTTTCTTTGCTTTATTAGATAACATTTTAGTTATGCCCATGGTTTCTATCTTTGGATTTATCTTCTTAGCATATAAATGATTCTTAAGTTCTATTAATTCCTCACCAATACCTGCACCAATAACTAATATTTTTGGCTTTTTATTCTTAGATGGAAAATTATTAACAAGATCAGAATACAGATAATTATTATAAAATCTTTTTTTAGTTCCGATATTGTTTCCCCAAACAGATGTTTCAAGGCGCCCTTCCCTAATATCTTGATTATGATTAGCTGGTTTTCTAATCTTCCCAAAACTTTTATTTGTAATTTTTCTTTTAGGTCTTGGATTATAAAATTTTGGCATAACTTGTCTTCTCCATAAATTATATACTTAAAACCATTTTATAAACATTACTTAGTCTAATTATTATTATGTTGTCTGTTATTTTGTATAGTCTAATAAGCATACTTATAATCAGCACGATTTCTATTATCGGAATAACTGTTTTTTTTACAAATGAAAAGAAATTACCAAATATTCTCTTATTTTTAATCAGCTTTTCTGCAGGGGCTTTACTTGGAGATGCTTTTATTCATCTTTTGCCTGAGGCCATGGATTCAGGAATTAACTATGTGCCAATTGCTGTAATTTCAGGAATATTAGCATTCTTTGTTTTAGAGAAATTTGTACAATGGAGACATTGTCATCAGCCAACATCTAAAGAACATCCTCACCCATTAGCAACCATGAATCTTGTAGGGGATGCATTCCATAATTTTCTTGATGGAGTAATAATAGCCACTAGCTATGTTGTTAGTATTCCTCTTGGTATCGCAACAACCGTTGCTGTTCTTTTACATGAGATCCCACAAGAGATTGGAGATTTTGGAGTTTTAGTTTATGCTGGTTACTCTAAAAAGAAAGCATTGCTAATGAACTTTATTATTTCTCTTACTGCTCTTCTAGGGGGAATTGTGGGATTATTATTAAGCAAAAGCATAACTTCTTTTTCTGGGATAATGATTGCTTTTACAGCAGGTGGCTTTATTTATATAGCGACAGCTGACCTAATACCTGAGATGAAGAAAGACACAAATTTTAAAAAAACAAGCATTCAGCTTATTGGTTTGTTGCTTGGTATTGGGATTATGCTGTTGATGACATTATTGGAGTAAAAATATGGAAAAAAACAAAGTGAATAAAATTAAAGAACACTTAAAAAATAGTTTCTACAAATATTGGGCAATCTGTATTTTTTTATTATTAATAATTATTGGTGCATTGTTAATATTTAAAAGCCCTACTTTGTTTTGGGATGAAGGAGTATATATAAATAATGCAAAATACATCTACTCTCTCGGAGAACAATCAACATATGAAAGTATTAGACCTCCACTTTTTCCAATAATTATTGGCTTATCTATACCTCTAGGCATAGATATTTTAATATTTTCAAAGATTTTTATATTTTTGTGCTTTTTACTAGGAATCTTGGCCATTTATTTAATATCTGAAAAAATACAAAAAGGCTCAGGCGTATTTTCTGCAATATCATTATTTACCTGCTCTTTAATTGTGTTTGTTTTACCACACATACTTACTGATTTTATTGTTTTAACATTTATGCTTATTGCTTTTTATTTTTATATAAATAAAAAATATTTTCTATCTGGGTTATTTTGTGGGGTGTCTGTACTTTTAAGATTTCCTTCTGGTTTATTATTCATAATATTAGGACTGTTTTTATTTGAAAAAGACATAAAAAAAGCAATAAAAAACATATTGATCTTTGCTTCTGGATTTTTAATTCTTATAGTGCCTTATCTTATTAGTAATAAAATCTTTTTTGGGTCTTTTCTAAAACCAATAATTAATGCACAATTGATAGTTGCACAAGGAGGATCTAATTTCTTAGGCACTGCTTGGTTTTTTATAAAGGTTCTAATTAGTCAAAATCTTATTTTGATTTTTATAATCTTGTTTATTATCCTTGTATTATCTAAAAAAATGAAAGATAAAAATCATTACTTATTGTTAACTTTAGTTGTTGCATATTTTATATATTTTGCTCAACTACCACACTATGAAGACAGATATATCTTATTACTTATTCCTTTTGGAGCAATAATTACCGGAATAGTAATATCTTATTTCTTGAATAAAATTTCTAATATAAAATTAAAACATTTTGTCGGTATAGCAACATTGATCTTTTTGCTAATTTTTGTGATATTTATTCTTTTAATTAGCAAAAATATATATAATATTATCAATGGAAAAACAGAAATAAAGTTTCTTAAAGAAATTGGAGAAATAAATACAGAAAGGTTGTTTATCTACGACCCGATTACAGGAATATATTTTAATAAAAAACTAAATTGTATTGTAAATCCATACTATACAAATAAATTTATAGAGCGCTATCCTGATGTAAATTATATGGTGCTTTCAGAGAAGCTATTTGATTGTAATAATGTAGTTTGTATGGACTGTGATGGTGCTGATCAATGCTTAGAAGAAGAAAAACTTAAAGAAACACTAAATAGAGAATGGGAAATTATAAAATCAGAAAAGTTATATGGTTTTAATTATTATATTTATTCTAAAAAATAGATATATAAACAAATCTAGCCCATATATATTTTAGAGAAAATAATGAAAACAATAAAAGATAGGTTATTTGTGTTATTTTTGTTATCAATTGCGATATTTATCTTTATTTTATTAATTAGTAGTTATTCTATTTTTGTTTTAATAATTGGAATGCTTGCACTTTATTTTGCAATATTGTTTTTACTTGTTTTTTTTATATATCCTAAAACATCAAAAAGACAAAATATTCCGAAAGTATATCCAAATGTAGCAGTAGTAACTTATGCATTCAATAATTGGAAACCAATTGAAGAAACTATAAAAAATCTTTTAAAACTAAAATATCCTAAACCACTTGATATTTATGTAATTACAGATGGTTCGTGTGATTTCCTTAAAAAATATCCAATAAAAATCATCACTATACCAAAAAAATACTTCAAAAACAGACTAAATGTAAAAGCAACAATAATGAATATCGGACTTAAAAAAATAAACACAGATTATTTCTTTTGTGTAGATGGTGACACCATCCCAAAACCAGATGCTCTAATGAAAATGATTCCTTTCTTAGAAGAAAAGGGGGTTGTTGTGGTAAATGGTTTTTTAGTCCCTTCAAATAATGATAATCTAATATCAAAAATTCAAACTATAGAGTATAACTTTAGCTGGGGACTATTTCAAAGAATCATGGGAGCAATGGATTCTATTTCTGTTGCTGTTGGAGGAATGTGCTTAATACAAAAAAAAGCATTTCATGAAATAGGGGGATATGATGAAAATAATGTTACAGAAGATAGAGAGTTAGTTTATAGACTAAGAGAAAAAGGATATAAATTTAGGTTCTCTGAAGAATCTAGGGGCTACACAGAAGTTCCAACCACACACAAACAGTTGATAAAACAAAGATTAAGATGGTATTATGGAGAGATAGATACTGCTACAAAACATAGAAAATTCTATCTAAATAAAAAATATAATATGTATGGATTATTTATTTTGCCATATACTTTATTTATGCAAATTATATCTATTGCTATATTATTTAGATTAGTTCATTTTATTTATAAAAAATATGTTGTTTTTTACTACCATCTTTTAGTTCAGATGATTAAACAATCATATTTTACAAAACTACCATTTATATTTCCAAATTATTTACCTTCAACAACATTCTTTTGGCTGATTATTTTTGTAATATCTATGTTTTTGATATATGTGGGTTTTACACACAGTAAATTTAATTTAAAACCAAGATATTATTTTGCATTTTTTATATATCTGTTTTTTTATAATCTTTATTTAGGAGTTATATATTTAATTGCAATGATACAAAATATTATAGGTGATTTTAAATGGGAAAAGAGCTAAACGAAAAATTTAATAAAAATATATTTATTGCAGCAATATTAATTGTTCTGATCGTATTTATTGTTGGATTTTTCACCATCACAATATATGATAATAAAAAAAGAACAGGGCTTATGGATGAATTTAATATACTTAACCAACAGACAGGATTAGATGAAATATATGAAATCTATTTAAAAGAAAATCCAGAGAAGAAATGTGAAATATTAAAAAGCCAACTAAATTCTATGTTAAATACAAATAATAAATTATATATTAAACTTAAACAATATAATGAAAATGCAATAGTAAGCACAGACAATGTAATAAAATACCAATTTGTGATAACAAACATTAAATTATGGTTACAATACAATAAATTAAAAGATGAATGTGATTCAAACATCAATGTTATGCTTTATTTCTATCCAGAAATCTTTGAAGACACACCAAAAAAATCAGAATTAGACGCAAAAACAATAATCTTTGAAAACAAATTAAGAAGCATAATGACAAATTGCGACTATTTGTCTATTGCTTTACCAGATAAAAGTGATATAGAAATTATAAACCTTATAAAACAGGAATATTCTATTATTGATTCGCCATCAGCTTTAATAAATGGCAAAGTTTATTATAATTTAGATTTAACAACTGACTTTTATGAAGAAATAAACTGTAAGGAATAAATATGAAAATACTAATAACAATACCATGCTATAACGAAGGAAGAAAACTAGAAAAAAACATAACTAAACTTAATAACTTTCTTTCTAAAAACCTTAAAGAACCATACTTGATTGATATTGCAGACAATAACTCCAAAGACAACACTAAAGATATTGCAAAAAAACTAGAGAAGAAATATCCTACAGTAAAATATACTTTTGTCAAAGAACAAGGAAAAGGATTAGCTATCAAGTATTCTTGGAATAATACCGGCAAAGACTATGATATCTTGTCCTTTATGGATGCTGATCTTGCAACAGGAATAGATGCTTTCCCTGGAATGATAAAAAAGATAACTAAAGATAACTATGATTTAGTCTATGGGAGTAGATATCATCCTAAATCTAACACCAAAAGGACCATTGGAAGATATATAATAAGCAAGGGCTATCTTTTTCTACAAAAGATAATACTAGGTACTTCTTTTACAGATACACAATGTGGCTTTAAAGCCATAAAGAAAAAAGCATATTTCCAGATAAAAGACCTTTTCTTGAAGAAAAGGCTTTCTGGAGACAAGAACAATATGTTCTTTGATACTGAGCTTCTGGTTTTAGCAAAATACAAGGCACAAAAGATTATTGATTATCCTGTTACTTGGAAAGAACAAAAAGAAACAAGCGTTAAGATCTTTAAGTACTCTATTCTTTTCTTAAGATATCTTTTCTATTTTAGAAAAGAAATAAAAAGAAAAAAAAACTAATTTTTTGCTTTTGCTTTTTCTAAAAAATTTGTTATTGGGATAATGATAAAAGAAAACAAACTAAATGCCAAAACCATTAACCAATCTTTTAAAGATAAAGCCACAACATTAAAAGCATCTTGCATAAATGGATTGTATATTAAAAACACATGTAATGCCAAAACTAAAATAATGCTTACAATTAACATGTTGTTTGAGAATAGCTTCTTTAATTTAAAAGAGCCTTCAGAATTACAAGCAAATGCAAAGATTAGTTCAAAGAAAACAATGCCTGTTAGTAATAAAGTCCTAGCATAAGATGGCTGACTAATATCAAAAGTATTGATACCCAAACTTGCATCAATATGAAGACCATAAGAAAACAAGATTACTTCCCCTATTATCTTAACAACCAAAGCAACAATAATAAAGGTTGTAAAAGACTTGAAGGCATTACCATCTTGCTTGTTTGGCTTTCTTAACATTATATCTTTTGTTGCTGGTTTTCTACCTAGAGCAATTGCAGGCAAAGAGTCTGTTACAAGATTAATCCAAAGTATCTGTAATGCTAGTAAAGGTATAGGGAAAGCCATAATTGCAAGTATTGCTACAATAATTAATAAATCAAAATTTACTGCAAGCATATACTTGACAAACAACAAAATATTGTCATATATTCTCCTACCCTCTTTAATTGCAGAAATTATGCTTGAGTAATTGTCGTCTTTTAGGACAACATCAGCAACCTCTTTAGTGGCTTCTGTTCCTTTGATACCCATGGCTATGCCAATATCTGCTTTCTTTAAAGCAGGAGCATCATTAACGCCATCACCTGTTACTGCTACAACTTCTCCTGATTTTTGTAAAAGATCAACTATTCTGTATTTGTGATTTGGCTTTGCTCTTGCAAAGATGTCTGTTTTATAGATTAATTCTGTTGCCTCTTTATCAGACATAGAATCCAAAACATTAGCAGAAACTGCTTGAGGATTTTTAAAACCTATTTTTTCTGCTATGGCTTTAGCAGTTAATGGATTATCGCCAGTTATAATCTTAGTAACAATCCCTGCTTTTCTTGCAATACTTAGTGCTTCTTTAATATCTGGTCGTGGTGGGTCCATCATTCCAACAATGCCTACAAAAATAAAATTTTCTTCTTTTTTATCTTTAATATTCTTTATTGGCCTATAGGCAAAAGCTAATACTCTTAGAGCCTCACAAGAATATCTTTCTTCAAAATCCTTAAATTTTTTAATGTCTCTTTCAGTTATATTTCTTACTTTGCCTTTTTCTAAAACTCTATCACATTTGTTTATGACTTCTTCAAATGCGCCTTTTGTAAAAATCTCATAACTTCCTTCTATCTCATGAATCGTTGACATCATTTGCCTTTGAGAAGAAAAAGGAATCTCATCTATAAATTTGTAATTGTTTGTTATTTGGGCTTTTTTTGCTAGTATCTTTAAAGCAATCTCTGTAGGGTCTCCAAAGATTTGTTTTTCAATTTCTGCATTGTTACAGTTGTTTGCAATATCTATGAGCTTATGTGCATCAATATTATCAATTTCTTCTATATCTGTAGAGTGATAACCAGAACTTAATATTTCTTTTTCATAATTGAAAGTATAAACTTTCTCAACATTCATTTCATTTAAAGTAAGAGTGCCTGTCTTATCTGAGCAAATAACTGTTGTTGCACCAAGTGTTTCTATTGAACTTAATTTCTTAACAATTGCGTTCTTTTTAAACATTAATTGCACGCCACTTGCTAGAGTAAGAGTCATAACTATGGGTAAGCCTTCAGGTATTGCTGAAATAGCAAGAGAAACAGAAATTAAAAAAATTGCTAATACTCCTTCTCCTCTTAAAAGCCCTAAAACAAAAATAATCACAAAACTTACTATAAGAATATATATTAAAATCTTAGATAGCTTATCAATCTGAACAGAAAGATGAGTCTTTACATTTTCTTCTTTTGAAACAAGATTTACAATCTTGCCAAACTCTGTGTTTATTCCTGTTTTTTCAACAATTGCTACTCCTTTGCCACTTGCTATTGTGGTTCCAGAAAATAATTTGTTTTTGCCTTCCTCTTTACTTGTAATATCTTTTGAAACAGGAACGCTTTCGCCACTTAAGACAGACTCATCAACAACTAAAGAATAATTTTCAAGAATTTTTAGGTCTGCAGGAACCTTATCACCCTCATACACATAAACAATGTCGCCAGGAACCAAGTCTTCAGAATTAATTTCTTGTTTTTTCCCATCTCTAAGAACAAGAGTTGTTTTTACTAGCATTTTCTTTAAAGAATCAACAGCTCTGTCTGCTTTATATTCTTGAGCAAAACCTATTAGGCCATTAACCACTATAATAATAAGAACCAAAACAAACTCTAGGGTATCCCCCATAAACAGAAAAATAAAAGCACATATCAAAAGAATAATAATAATTAATGATGTAAACTGGGAAATGAGTATCTTAAGAACTGTATTTTCTTTTTTAACCTCTATTTTGTTATGCCCATATTTTTTAATAAGAAGCTCTGCTTCTGAAGTGGTCAATCCTGTATTTATATTTGTTTGTTGCATAATATTAAATATTTTAGAATATTTTATAAATATTATCTATGAGTTATATATTTGAGGTTTTTTAGATGATAAAACTAATAATATTTGATTTAAATAATACTTTAGCCTACAGAGATGTAAATTATAGTAGTACTACAAAAATGCTTGAAGTTACAAAAGTAGATATCCCTAAAGATAAATTTATAGATATATTTGAAGAATCATTACAAACCAGAAAATGGAGAAAAGAATATCTTGCATATAAGTTGCTTTGTAAGAATATGGGACTTAAGACAACAAAAGAAAATATAGAATTATTAATGAAAATTAGAAAAGATGCAGAAAAGAAAACTAAGCTATATGATCACAGCATAAAATTATTAAAACAACTTAGAGAGCAAGGATATAAAATCGCAATAATTTCAGACACTAGTGTTTTTGCTATAAAGGAAATTAAAAAAACTAAGCTTTTAGATTATGTTGATTATCCAATATTCTCGTTTGATGTTGGAGTTTGTAAGCCAAATAAAAAGATATATCTGGAAGCACTAAAAATAATTAAATGTAAGCCACAAGAAGCATTAATGATAGGAGACAATATTATTGATGATGTGTTGACTCCAAGAAAATTAGGAATGAATGCTTTACATTATAAAGGAAATTACGAAAAACTTAAAAAAGGACTAAAGAAATTTAAGATTATTGTAAAATAATCTTAATAATCATGACCAGGACAAAGAATTTCAAAATCTAGATCTGCCAACATATCTAAGGTTTTTTCCATTTTCTTTGGCTCTGAACTTGGAAGATCTACTCTGCCATGACCATCATAGAAAAGAGTGTCTCCTGAGTAAAGTATCTTCTTTGCAGAATCAAAAATACATATAGAACCACAAGTGTGTCCTGGTGTGTGGAGTATCTGATATCTTTTTGGAAGCTTAAGTCTAGCTACACTAATTAACTTTGGTGTGAATTTTTTGACAATTACTGGATTTAGAATTGCACCCTCTTTATTCTTCTCTAAGAATTTAATTTCATCTTTGTGAGCATAAAATTTTGCTTTTGGGAACAGATTAAAGTTTCCAATGTGATCATAGTGAAGATGAGTAAAGACAACTGTCTTTATTGTTGCAGGATCTACAACACTAGTCAATTCTCTTTCAATCATTGCTCTTTCCAAGTAATTTCCTGCATCTATGACTAGATTTAGGGGTTTTATGTAATACATGTTAGAATCACATGCAATCTTATATACTTCATCATTTATTTTTTGTAACATTTTATATTGCTCCTTTTTAATTAATGTGTAAACCAAAAATTAAATATTTTGTTTCCGTTTTCTGTTTTTATGGAATCTAATCTGCAAAAACCAAATCTTTCAAACTGAATAATGTCTCCAACCTTTATAGTTTCTATGTTTTTTTCTGCTAGGCCTCTTATAAGCTTGTGATCAGGGGAAAAAATGGTTGCTTGAATTGTTTGAGTATTATCTTTTGGAAGATAATGTATTATCTTCTTTTCTCCAGAAAAGTTCTTGAAAGACAAATAATCCTCTGAGTGGAATTTGCCAGTCTTTGTTTTTGCATCATAGATAAAATTAATATTATCCATTAACCTTACAAGAATTTTGTCTTTAAAAGAATCTATATCTTCTTTTTCAAGAAGATACAAGCCATTTGTTTTAAAATCTCTTTTGCCAAGAGAAAGAGCAGGGTGCATCTCTAAGAAAAATGTTCTTTCCTTGTCGCCTTCTATCTTAATCTCTACTGGCTCTTTAATAAAGAAAAATCTCTTAGAGGAATCATTTAATATTCTTTTATTATATTTGATTAAGGTATCCCATGTTAAAGTTGAGCCTGCTGCTTTTGTTATTCCACTTTCAACAACTAATTGCTTTATGGCCTCAGGAGTAAAGCCTCTCCTCTTTAATGCCCTTAAGGTCGGAAGAGATGGATCGTCCCAGCCTATCAGTTCTCCTGAATTTACTTTTTCCCTTATTACTCTACCACTTGATTCCATGCCTTCTAGATTAAATCTTGAAAATTCATAAGTATAAGTGTCATAAAGATCTAAAATATTTCTAATGTAATGGTGAAGCTCACTGGCCATCTCAAACTCAACTGTTCTAAATCTATGAGTGATATTGAAATAGCCGTCCATAATTGGATTTTGGAAATCATACATTGGATAAATATTGTATTTGTTTCCTATTCTCGGGTGTGGCTTATCTATTCTTCTAAATATTGTTGGGTCTCTCATCCTTGTGTTTTTATGGGACATATCTATCTTTAGGCGAAGAACTGCTTTGCCTTCTGGATAACTTGGTAGTTCTTTCCAGTATTTTAGGTTTTCAGCAATTGTGTGATTTCTACAAGCACACTCCTCTTTTTTATTTCTTTTTTCACTTGTAACTTCTGCTGAACAAAAGCACATGTATGCCTTATCTTCTTCTATAAGCTTCTCAGCATAAGAAACAAAAAGGTCAATGTAATCAGAAGCATACTGAACGCCATCCCATTTAACACCTAGCCAGCCAATATCTTCAAGCATGATATCATAAAACTCAGGTAAAACATTTTCTGGGTTTGTGTCTTCAAATCTTAAATAAAATTTGCCATTGTATTTTTCGGATAAGAGATAATTTAATAGAATTGCTTTAGCATGACCTATATGATAATATTTCTCTGGGCTCGGAGGAAAAGCACTAATTACTTTATCTCCTTTTTTGATGTTTAAAAATGCAAAAATGTCTCTTTCTACCTTGTCTTTTTTTTCAAAAAAGTCAGGGTTTAATTTTTCAAGCTCTTGCTTTTGTTTCTCTAAATCTAAAGAGTTGATTTCGGCAACAAGATTGTCCAAGATTTCGTGCAATTCTTTTTGCTTTGTTTTATATTCTGGAATGTTTGCAAGCACACTACCAAATACAAACTTCTTATTTGCCTTGCCCTTATATTTAACAGCATTCTCTAAAACTAACAGTCTTATGTTATTATTTGACATATTTATCAGGTTATTTACGGGTACGCTTCTTTAATCAATTGCTCTTTCCCTTTCATTTTCTCTCTAATTGGAGAGAGTAGTTTGTCTATTTCAATTGCTACACCATCCTTCAAATCCATTGGATGAAGTTGCTTTGAAACAAATGCTTTTTCTAATTCATCGGCGGTTTTAAATTTTAATGGACCGCCCCACTTCTCTGGTCTATTAATTATGAAATCTTCGTTATTGTCTTGCTTCTGAGTCATAATTATGGTTTTTGCAAAATCCATTATACCATTATTAGAATCACCCTCTGGACAATATGCAGATTTTAATTTATCTTGGATTGTTTTTAGATCATCAAGCAAATCAATCTTTGAATTTTGAACAGAAGAAGACATTTTTCCATCTTGTGTTAAGGCTTTCATTAATGGAAACATTACCTCTATTCTTGATTGATATCCAAGTTTAGGTAAAAACTCTCTTGCAAGGACCATAATCTTTCTTTGATCCACTCCACCTAGCTGAGCATCAACACCTAGATATTGCTCATCAAGTGCCTGCAATAATGGATATAACAATCCAGATAACATTGGATTATCTCCCATCTTTACAACATCGCTTGCAGCCTTTGTTGAATTTCTAACAGATACATAACTCGACATTTTGTATAAATCCATTATATATTCTTTATTTAATTGATAACTTGATCCTTTTATTATTTCTATATTGCCTTTTATGCCACCTAATGATTCAATCATTGATGGAATTACAATATTATAATATTCGCATCTTTTATTTAATAATTCCCAAGGTGTATTATCTAAAGCCCCATGAATATCAGCAATTAAAACCTTGATTTTAAATCCTGCTTTTGAAAAATCAGCAAGTTTTTGTGCCCAACAGAAATAACCTATGTGTGGTCTTCCGGTTGTCGCTGTTCCGATATATATACTTGGATTTTGTTTTGTTCTTAAAATATTAAGAAGCTCTTCTTCAGTTAATATCTCCGAAGTGTTTCTTTTGATTAATTCTAATTTTTCTTCTATTGTTAGTGTCATAATTAACCATTTTTTATTTGTACTAATTTTTAAAATCTATATTCTTCAAAAAATAATTTTATTAAATATATTACAGCAAAAGTAAATATTAATTTTAAAACAAATGTCCATAATGCTAATGCGGTAAAAGACTTTATCACAGATATAAAACCAATGATTGCAATTACTATAATCGCATAAATAAATATTGTTGAAAAAGTATGAGTTCTAAAGTAACCACTTGTAAATATTTCTGTATACCAAGAAAGTGGTTTTGATTCGCTTAATTGCATATATAATATAAGTTAGATTATATATAAAAATAGGTTGTTTATCTAACTTTAGAAATAATATGGTCTATTTTTTGTTTAAGCTGAGGCTTTGGCTCAAATCCTATGATTCTGCCAATTTCTCCCCCTCTTTTCATAATCACAATGCAAGGAACTTCATCAATTTTAAACATTGTAGAAATTGGTTTGTTTTCTTCACTATTAATTTTTAAAAATTTTACATTATTATCATACTCATTACTCAATTCCTCAAAAACGAGGTTAAGGGATCTTGATGGGCCAGATAACGTTTCCCAAAAATATATAACTACTGGCACATCTGATTCTACAACTTCTTCCTCAAAATTGTGTCTATTACAAAGTATTACTGTCATTTGTCTTTTCCTTGTTTTATATTTATAAGATAATAAATATAAAATCATTTATATTAAAAAACTTACTATTTTAAGTAAAATTAAGTTTTTTAGGTACAAAAATAAAAATAAGAAAGGATTCTTATCTGAATCCTTTAAATCTATAGTCTTTAACTTTTGGAGGTTCGTTATTACACTTTAAGCAAAGCTCTTCTCCACTATCTTCATCTATTCTGTGTCTTGTTACATTTTTACAAAAAGAACACATCTTTGTTTCATATTTCATGTTTTATCACGATTTATTCATTCAATTAATAAATTTCAAATTTTGATATTTGAAATATATTTGTTTATATATATATTCTATGAAAAGAAAGATTTAAAATCACACTTTTTTAGAAATTTAGAGTATTTGATTTAAAAAAACAAGTCAGATAAAAAGAGCTTAATAAAAATAAAAAGAATAAGAAAAAAATAAAAAACAAATCAAAAAAATAAATCCATTAATTTAAGATTTATTTCTTCTTCTTTGTTGTTTTCTTTTTAGTTGTTGTTTTCTTTGTTGTTTTCTTTGCTGTTTTCTTTACTGTTGCTTTCTTTGGTGCTGCTTTCTTTTTCTTTACTGCCATTTTTCTTTCACCCCTTTTTAACTTTTCCTTCCCCTTACGGAAAAAATATTATATATTAATTATGATACAACAGATATATAAAGGTTTTTGTTCTCTCACACATGAATTGTTTTTCATGTTTCTCGACAGACAAATGAAAAAAACAACATGTTTGCGAACGCTGACAAATACGCGTGTTGGCGAGCCACTCAAAAACACATGAAAATGCCTACATATCTACTTTACTTGAGAAAAAGAAAAGAAAAAAGAAAAAAAACGTTTCTTAACGAAATAAAAGAGAAAATAATTTTTTAAAAACTATTTTTCGTCTTCTGCATAGATGAAATTAAAATCAATTTTTTCGTAATCAAACAATTCATGGTCTTTAAAAAATCTTGCTATTTCTATGTCTGCAGAAACCAAAGAATCAGAAGCATGAACAACATTACATTGCCCACTTAAAGAATAATCTCCTCTTATTGTTCCTGGTGCTGCTTCATATCCTCTTGTAACACCACAAATCGCTCTAACAACAGTAACTGCATTATTGCCCTCAAGAACACAAAGAATTGATGGAGCACTTTTCATAAATTTTTTTATTCTTGGAAAAAATGGTTTGTTCTTTAGATGAGAATAATGCTCGTCTAATAAATTATCATTAAGAAACATCATTTTCATTCCCACCACTTTTAACCCTTTTCTTTCAAAAACATGAAGAATTTCCCCTACAAGTGCTCTATTAAGTGCATCTGGCTTAAAAATTACCAAAGTTCTTTCCATTATATTTCATCTCCTTTATTTTTTTCTAAAATGTAAATTTTTCTATTAATTTTTGAACCACTTGGCGTGGTATATGCTATAGGGTTTTGCAATTCCAATTTTGGATTTAATGAAGAAACATCAACTAAAGAAAACCCATTTCTTTCATAGACTCTTCTATCTATAGAAATTACTTTATTATCATAAGTTTTAAAATCTGGCAATATACACACTACCCTAGCTTTTTTTGGAAGATTGCTATTAAGGTTTAGAAAGACATCATAATAAATACCATTCAATTCCTTAACAATAGTCTTTGCTTTCTCTAGATTAAGTGCTTTCTTTAAGAAAGGCCCCATGTATGGTTCAAAAACACAAGCATCTGCAGAGAATTTTGTTTTTGCAGAGTTGCCTTGCATTATTTTATAGCCCCTCCCTGACAATTTAAATTCCTTAATCGCCCAAGAAACATTTTTGTTGCTTGCCTCAATCATTTCTTTACTATTGTCTATGCCAATAACATTATAATTTTTTATAAGTCCCTCAATCAAGAAGGTACCTGTACCACAGAATGGATCAACTATTGTTTTTCCTTTTGATAACCCTAAAAGATTAATCATAATTGAAACAAGCCTAAAAGAAGTGTTATACATTTCCTTTATTACAGGTCTATTCTTGTCCTTAAAAATATTATCTTTAGGATTAAAACAAGATATTGTCTTTGCAAAATAAAATTTGTTATTTGATTTAACAACAAAAAGTTCCAGACCTTCATTTATCTTCCAAGAAAAGTAATTATCTGGATTTGCAATGTAATTTATACCTTCTTTTGATTTCTTCTTTGAATGTGTTATTGGCTTTTTATAAACTGCTTTTACTCTCTCTTCTTTAAATTCTTGCTTAAGAAGATCTTCAACAACATCTATTTCTTCTTCTGATACATCAATTGTTGAAATCGTATAATTAAATTTCTTTGGGTTATTAAAATCAAGTTTGTTTATTATCTCCCTATTAGATTTAATTTTAGACGTCTCTAGATAAACCTTTGATACTCTAACAAGCCCACCAAGCTCTTTAGTTGATTTCTCAAAATTATGTTCTTTATTAAAATCAAGAATAAGATATTTTTCAGAATTAACAATAACAGAATAAGAGATATTATGTTTATGCAAATAAACTGCAATTTCTAATTTTGAAAGAGTTTTATCTCTTCCAAGAAGGAATAGATACATGTTTTTTCATTTGAAAAAGATATTTTTTTAATAAAAATAAAAGAAAATAAGAAAAAGTAAAAAACTACTTTTTCTTTGCTGGAGCTGCGCCCTTGCCTGCTGGAGTAGCGCCCTTGCCTGCTGGAGCAGCACCCTTACCTGCTGGAGTAGCGCCCTTACCTGCTGGAGCAGCACCTTTACCTGCTGGAGCTGTGCCTTTACCTGCAGTTGCAGCAGCTTCTGCTTCTTTAGCAGCAGCTTCTGCTTCTTTAGCTTTTGCTCTTCTTTTTCTTACAGTTCCAACTGATTTTAGGTTGCTCTTGTTCTTTTCAACAATAACTTTCATTTTACATGGAAACTTAGAATCCATTCTCTCAAATAATTCTTTAACCATTTTTACATTTGCTTCATCAACAAGAACACTATAGATCTTCTGACCTTTTCTTACTCTTGATGCCCTACCAATAACTTTACCAAAAGGACATTGACTCATTCCTGTTTGAATTCTGTCAGCGTGTGCACCTTGTGCTTGTTTATTTTCTCTTAAGAAAAATTGAGGATAAACTCTTACTTTCATATAATAGTTTGTAGCAGTTAATTTCTTGTTTAGTTGTCTTACAACACTTTGTCTTACTGCTTCAATAGCATTATCCCTAATCTGTACTTTATCCATAGTTACATAGTGTACAACATGAGTATATTCTCTAGTTCCTGTGCCCATATGGAACTGTCTAATCCTCATTCCTGGTACACCACCAACAAAATTCTTTTTATGAACCTTTACTGCCACTCTTGTGTATGCTCTTTTGTTTACTTTTGGACAATAACAATGTCCTGGTCTTAATCCCATTTTATTTCACCTTTATTAAAAAAATAGATAAAATTGTCGAAATTTATCTTTACTATATATAAATATATTTATATAGAAACATATTTAAATAAAACATTTTAATAAATTTTAAAAAACTAGAATCTAGAAAGGAAAAAGAGAGCCTTAAAAAAAGACCCCCTTTCTCTTTATCATTTCTTTTGGGGAAAGAAAAGTTTTTGGGGTAAAATACCTCAAAAATATAATATAAGAAAGAAAAGAACAGGGACCTGTTCTGGTAAACAGTATGTTTCTCTTCTTCCTCTTTTCTGCCTTGTATTTTATTCTTTGTGGAATTTGGTAATAGATTAACTGTATATCTTATAGCCCTAAAATCTTTATATATACTACCGGGTAGTTTTTCCAAACCTAAACAAGAAAAAGGGTTTGATTTGTGAAATATACATAATAATTGATTTGTTTTTTTGAGGTTTTTGGCTATTTTTTGTAAATTTACCAATTTAGCCTATCCCCTATAGAATAAAATTTTTTACCATATTTTATAGGAAGTTCTATAATATAACGACATTTTTTCATAGGTCTAGTCATCTGCCAGGGCTTAAGCCCAAATTTGACCTCTATAATCTTCTTATTAGAATCCAAAAACAAGACATTTATTGGAAAAAACACAAAAAACATGTGTATGCTTGCACCAACTTTTGTTTCTCTTTCAAGATCAAAAATCAGACCATAATCAAAATTCTTCTCTTTAGAAAACATCAGGCCTTTAGCTCTACTAAATACATTATCTGCAATTTTATGAGATGCAATAATATTCTTTTTCTTTGAAATGTTTTTAATCATATTAAATCCTTACATTTTAATTATAACCTCAAAATTAATTACATTATTTAATTTTCCATTTTTTACTAATCTTAAATATTTAATTTTCTTAATAATTGTTTTTTATTATTATAATAATCATTAACTATATTATTAAAATCCACACACTCATTTATTTCAGAATCAACTAACCACCAAAGTAATTTCTTGCGATTAAAAAACTCTGAAGTATTTATGGCTGATATTTCCAAATTGATTTTAAATTCAGAGTCTTCCTTTGAGTAGAAGATTACGTCATTGTCCTTTCCATTGCTTATCTCTAATATCTTGGTAATTTGCAATTGTTCAATATTATTTACTTTTGTTCTTTCTAGATTTATTACAATTACTTTTCTATTAATTGCTTTTGCCTTTTCTGAATACATAGGTAGCAAATCCTCTGTTAAACAAATCATTGAAAATTCATACCATTTAGTATCAAATAAATCTTCTGAAAAATTATCTAATATCAAATAATCTGGTTTTTGAGAAATAATTTGAGAAATTATAGTTCTTTTATTAGAATCAATATTATCTAATAATAATCTCTTAACCCAGTTCTTATGTGGCAATTTAATATTGTCAAACGATTGTATGCTTGTAATTTTTTTATCAGGATAAAAATGAGCCAATGCCGAAATAAATAAATTTGCATCATCTCCAATTATTAATACTTGATAATCCTCATCCATTGCAGTCCATATATAAGAATAAATATCAATTATACCCACACCTAAATTTATTAGATTTACAGGTGTTAATGGCTCTTCTAAATTCTTTTTAATAACAAATGAAGACCTTTTATTGCTTTTGTCTCCTACAGAATATAACCCTTCAATTTTATAGCCATTTGGTAAATAGCCATTTATTGGTTGATCAGAACTTACTTTCAAACCCATTATTTTTGTTAAAGAAAGAATAAATTGATTTAATTTAAATAAATTATCAAATTTAAGATTTGTTTCCATTGCCCCATATTTAAGGTGATATACTGTTATCGGTATATTTTCGCCAGAACAACTTACTTCTATAATATTCTTATCTTCTAAAATTACAGACAAAAAACCAAAACCTAAAAAATCCCTTTTAATAAAATTAAAATATAATTTTTTTTCTAAATCTGTTAAATCATAAGTTAATTTATCAATAGTTAAATCAAATGTTTTCTTAAGGTAATTATTTAGATTTTGTTTATCTCCTTTATTTGAGATATAATTTTCATCAATAGAATTCAAAAAAATCTTTTTTATTTCAACATATATTTCTTCTTGAGAGTGATTAAGCTCTGGTTGAATTACACTATATACTAGACCTTGAGACATCATATAATTTATATTAACAATAGTGAATTCGTCAATATTATATTTATCAGAGATATTTATTTTATCAGTTTCAGATATTTGAGGTTTAACACTATAAACTTTAGTTATATTACTTGATTGCTGAACAACAGATGGTTTTTCTATAGTTTCTTTTGTAATTCTAGAAATTGCAGTTTTAGATAATGTTTTATCTCCTGAATCTTTTGGCAACATATAATCATAGGTTGTTTTGGGTAAGGCAATGGTTTGATTTGGTTTCTCTTCAATATGCGTTTTTATCTCATCACTATCAAAAACAAGATCTGGAATAACAATTTCTTCAACATAATTGTCTAAATTTAGTCTTGATTTTTCTGATTTTGCTTTCTTATGTTCTTTTTTATAATTATTAATATTATTTTCGACATTTTTGTTTGTGTTGATTTTGCCATTATCTAAAACAAATGTAGGCTCCATTATTTTTTTTCTAGGTGGTGTTTGTTCATATGTTGAATATCCTTTATTTACTACATCTGCAATATTTGTATCATCCTTAATAGAAAATATCTCAGGGACTTCAATTTCTTCAATTAATGCATAAATCTGATCTGCATTTTCAATCTCTTCCTTATTTTGTTGTTTCCCAGAAAAGTGGGGTTCTGCTTTTTTAATCTTTTGCTGTTTTTTAACTTTTGCTTCAATGGCATCTAGCTTTGCATAAAGATTAGAAACTGCTGGCTTTTTTATTTGAATCTTTTCTATTTTTGGCTCATCGCCTAAAAAACTAATTGATTCAATAAATGGTTGTTCATCTTCTACTTTATCTGTTTTTTCCTCAAGCGTAGCCAATAAAAAATTAATCTCGGGTGTGTCTTTTTCTACAATATTTTCTAAATCTGTTGCTGTCACTCTATCAGCAATATCTTGTAATCTGTTAGATATTACCTCCAGTCTTTTCTTTTCGATTTCCAATCTTAATGCATTTTCAATATATTCTTTTGGAGTGATTGTTTCAATTGTGGGATAATTAGATTCTAAAATATCATTCGACTTTTCTTCTATATTGCATGATTTTTCTTCTTTTTTATTAGAAATATTGTGTAATTTTAATTTTGGGAGGGTTTTTACTTTGTTCTGATAGATATCTGGGGGTGTATTATCAATAGAAACATTAAATTTCTTTGTGAGGGTTTTTTTTATTTTATTTGGATTGGAATTATCATTAATCCTAGATAACTTTTTTAGTTCTACCATACCGATAACTGCATAAATATATTTATAGCAAATAATAAGTGCATTATATTTATAAATATATTTTAAGGCTTAAATTTTAAATAAAAGAAACAGCCAAATTACCTAAAAAAGAAAGCACATTAAAATAAGTAAGCGCAGCAATAACAACATAGGAAATTATTAGTATCAATACAAAAGGAACTAATGGGGAAACCCACACTTTTTCTATTTTATGTTGTGTAGAAAACTTTTTTAACTCGTATATTTGCTGTTCTGGAGAGCAATTTGGTCTTATTGTTATTTTAGAAACTACTTTATTATCTACTAATTTATATTCTTCTAAAGGGGTATAAAAATTAGTCAAACTATCCACATCTTTTGGAAAGCCAAAACTCATTAAGATTAGGCTTTCTCCTAATGGTTTATTTGGATAATTTCCTTTAATTATATTGTAAATTAAAAATAAAACAGGGAAAAATAAAGTTAGAACAGTAGACAATAAAAATACAAACGCAGTAAATAAAACAGAAATACCACTTACAAAACTCATAGCCATTAAAGCAATAAGATCTCCTTCTCCAATATATGCGTAAACCGTTATTTTTCCCAACATATAGATTATGGTTAAAAAAGCAAAAGAAATTGCAATCTGTAAGATGTACATATACAAAAAGCCCTTAGCTATACCAAAAAAAACATTATATACAAAACCAATTACAGATATGATTAATAAAGGCACAATATTTATTTCTCTGGTTTTTATATCTTGATATCCTAAAAAAATTAAACAAATTAAACCTAAAAAAAACATAGGTAAAAATACAAGGTTCATATTTATCTCTTCTCTTCTTTTTCTTTAATATTTATTTTTTCTTCTTTTTCTTTAACAGGTTTTTTTTCTTTTGTTTTCTTTTGTTTTTTTGGTTCAATTGCAGTTTTTGTCAAATGCATTAAATCATTATATGCTTTTCTTTTTGTTATTCTTGCTGTTGATCTTTCAAACAATTGATCTGTATATTTTCCTGGCGGACCAAAAGAAATAATTTGCTTTTTTAAAATCTTATTTAATATTGCTTGATTTTGTAAAGTAGTATTGGTTTCATCAATTATTGATTTTGGCAAATCTATGGTCAAAACACCACTACCTATTCTATCAACATAATCTGTACCAGAACCAGCAGTAACAAATTTTGCCATCTGCGCTAGCTTAATTGTTGCTGAAAATTTATAAACTAAATCATAACTTTTCTGATCAATCTTTTGATTTAATTTATCTGCAATTTTTGAAATGCCTGCAATATTAAAGGCTCTGTGTTTTTGTATATACCATAAAAGATCCCTTAATGTTTTTACAAAAAAAGAATCATACATATAATAAGTAATATAACCCATCATTCCGTTATAGCCCTCTACACCTACATTTTTTTCCTTTATAAATTTTTCTAGTTTTGATAACCCTAAAAGATAACTTGCTGAATTGTTAATTAATCCAAATGGATGAGCTATCACGAAAAGATAATCCTTTCTCTCACACATATCATAGATTCTTCGCATTGAAACATTTTCTTCAAAGAAAACATTATAGCTATAAATATCTTCATTAGGTGCATAAACTAATACTTCTCCCAGATCTGTAGAAATAGTCATTCCAGGAATCAGGACATTTGCTTTTGGCTTTTCTTTTAACAAATCGAAATATGCTTTTTTTGGGTTTTTCTTTGCATTTTCTGTTATTGCTGTTCCAAGAAGATTATTTTTATTAACAAACTGCCAGTATCTTCTACTTGACTGTTTTCTTTTTAGAAAATGAGTGTTTAAATCTAAGTTATATATCATATTTATCTTTTTAAATTATAATTTTTTAAAATTTTTATAGTATCATTAATAAATCTCTTTTTAAATTCAGTTTTCACAAAACCACCTGCAGCATAAGCATGCCCTTCAAAATGACAGTATTCATCATAAATAGGCTTTAAGTTCTTTATAACATCAAATTTTGTGTTGTTTGTTCTAAAAGATATAATATATCCATCAGATGTCTTTGCAAGAAACAAAATATTGTATCCATCCATTAAATATTCTATAGTGTTTGCAACAAGTCTTCTTACTTTATTTTCCTTTTCGCTTATTTCAAAAATAATTGTTTTTTCTGTAATGCACTTTTTAGCTTTTTTTAAGCACTTTTTTAAAAGAGCATATTTCTCTTTTTCTGCAATTTTTTGAATCTTTCTAAGATATATCAATTCTTTTGAATTTGAAAATTTATAATAAAATAAATCATTTGAATCAATGCACTCTTTAAATGGGATATATATGTCTTCAATATCAAGTTTATAATTATAAAATGAATTTATGAAACTTATAAAATCTAATATCTCTATTCTTGGAAGCCCATAGAGGTAGTTTTTATTGGTGATATCTATAGGTACAAAAAATTCATTTGCTTTATACAAGCCATCAGTAAATCTTGCAACTACTGAAAACCAACTAGGATAAGAAACTTTATCTATAGTATAGCCATAAAAATAAGCACCCATAGAGGGGATATCATCTTCAATATCAAAGAAATTAGATATGTTTATTATGTTATCTCCAATGTGCTTTTTCATACCACTGTGATGGTCAAATGCAAAGTAATTCTTGTCTTTAAATTTATCTAAAAATTTTTTATTAAAGACATCTAAAGACACAATTGTATTATAATTGTTGGTTTTAATTTTATTACAATAATTGTCAAAATCATGCATCATTACTTTATTTGAAAGAGAATGAACTGTTGTTGTTATCCCTTTGTTTTGCAAAAGCTTTTCAAGACAATATGCAGAAACAAAACCATCCAGGTCATTATGTGTAATAATAAGTACATTTGAATTATAAGACACAATTTTTGAAACAACATTTTCTAGTTTTTCAAACATCTGTTCTTTTGTCATCATAATTATCTATTATTTTAAATTTACTCTCGCATCTACTATATAAATCTCTTTTTCTGTTAAAATTACAGGATTTAAATCTAGCTCTTGAAGATGTTTGTCTTTTGCCAACTCACAGACCTTTTCTAGTAGCAAGATAAGCTTAGAGACTGGATAGTTCTTTCCTCTTGCAGAAAAAAACTTACTTACTTTTGTTGCATAAACCATTTCTTCTATTTCTTTTTTTGTTATTGGTAAAATCCTGATTGCTGTATCATCTAAAAGCTCTGTGTAGATGCCACCTTGACCAAAAACAATGACTTTGCCAAACTGAGCATCATTGTTTATTCCAATAAGTAGCTCAAGGCCCTTAACTTGCTTTTGAATAATTACTTTGCCTTTAACATTTTCTTTCTTTAGAACATTTTGAAGATTTTCAAAGGTATCTTTAAGTGCTTTTTTTGTATAAATGTCTGTATAAACTGCCTTACTTTCTGTCTTATGCACAATAGATGAGCTAAGCTTAAGAACATACGGGAAATCAGAGAATTTATCTATATCTTTTTTGGAGATTGCTTTTGACTCCAAATATGAGATTTTATTACTCTTAATATACTTTAAAGAATCTTCTAAGTTTAACCAAGCCATTTTTTTCACTTTTTGTATAAAAATAATATTTAAAAACCCATATATACCTATAAATATATATATTATAAATATATCTAAATTCTTATAAAAGTTTAGATTCTAAAAATAGAACACAGGTTTTAAAATAATTGTGTTTAACTATTTTATTATTATATTTAAAATGTATCTAATTATAGACACATATAACATACAAAAACAAAGGAGAGAAGATAAAATGAAATTACATTGCCTAGGGGCTGGACAAGAAGTTGGAAGAAGCGCCCTATTATTAAAAGGCAAAGACAACATTCTATTGGATTATGGTTTGAAACTTAATCCTACAACACATGTACAAGCAGATATGGAATTACCTGCAAAGACTGAGCACCCTAAAGCTATAAAAGAACCATTAACAGGAATTATTTTAAGCCATGCTCATCTTGATCATTCAGGGGCAATTCCATCACTTTACATAGATGCAGGCGCACCATTGTTTTTAACAGAAGCAACTTTAGAACTTTCAAATCTTTTATGGAAGGATACTCTTAAGATTGCAAAATTAACTGGAGAAGATTGTGGGTTTAAGCCTCAGCATGTAGATAACACAAACAACTCTGCATTCTATATAGATTACAGAGTACCTGTACAGATTTCACCACACACAAAGATAACCTTTTTTGATGCAGGACATATCGTTGGTAGTGTTATGGCTCTTATAGAAACAGAAAAAAAGAAAATACTTTATACAGGAGACTTTAGAGCAACAGAAAGCCGGATGTTTAGAGGCTATGATAGAAGGCTTCCACAAGTTGATGTTTTAATTACTGAGACTACTTATGCTGATGCACCACACCAAGACAGAAAAGAACAGGAAAAAGAACTAATAGATGATATTAAAGAAACACTTGATAACAGAGGAATTGTTATTCTCCCTGCTTTTGCTATTGAAAGATCCCAAGAGCTTGTAAGTATTCTTGACAAACACAATATTAAAGTTCCTGTTTATCTTGATGGCATGGCAAAAAAAGCAACAACTATTTTTGCACAATATCCAAACCAGTTTGTGGAATATGCAAGATTCAAAAAAGCAGTTGACAGAATTGAGTTTGTTAAAAACCAAAAAAAAAGAGAAAAAATTATTTCAGCTAATAAACCTTGCATAATCATAACAACCGCAGGAATGCTTGAAGGTGGGCCGGTCTTAGGTTATATTAGAGACTTAGGAGATGATCCAAGAAACAAAATAATTTTAACAGGTTATCAAGTAGAAGGCACAAACGGTAAAAGGCTTTTAGATAAAGGAAAGCTTTACATTGATGGCAAGATTTACACGCCAAGAGCAAAAGTCACAAAACACAGCTTATCTGCACATGCTGATAAATCTGAATTACTTGAGCTTATAAAAAAAGTAAAACCAAAGAAAGTAATCTGTATCCATGGAGATAAAGACATCACTTTTTATTTCAAGAATGAGCTTAAAAAACTTGGAATCAAAGCAGAAAATCCAGCAGTTGGAGACATTATTGATTTGGATTAGAGGTATATAAAAATATGGAAAGATTTTGTCCAAAATGTGGAAAGACAATTCCTGAAGAAAGAATGATTAATAATTTCTGTTTGAATTGTTATATCGAAGACAATCAGGTAATCACTGCACCAAAATTTGAAATCACATATTGCCCTAAATGCCAAAAACTAAAATATGCAAGAAAAATATATGATAATGTAGAAAATCTAGAAAAAGAACTAGTAAAACACATAAGAATCAAAGACCTTGAACAGGCAAAGGCAAATGTCTCTCTGATCTTAGATTTTGATAAACACGAATATTATGTAAAAGTGCTGGTTAAAGCATTGATTGCAAGAACCATACAACAAATCGCAATGGAAAAAGACATTTCTTTAAGAATTGATAATTGTGAAAACTGCCTAAAGCTTTCTAGCAACTATTATACAGTAATTTTGCAACTAAGATTTGAATCTAAGGAACTACTTAAAGAACTACAGCCTGTTCTAGTTAATCAAATTAAAAATCAGGTAAAGACAATTAACTATGCAGAAGCAAACAAAAACAAGCCATTTTTTATTGCTAAAACAGTTGAACAAAAAAACGGAATTGATTTTTATTTTAATGACTCTGATCATGCAGAAAAGGTCAGAAAAACTTTGCTTTACAATAAGCACGTAAAGACCTGGCAAAAGACAAGAACCCTAATTACTGCAGATAAAGACGGAAAAAGAAAATATCGCCACACAATCTGTTTACATTTTGGGTGGCCATCTCAAAATAAAAAATAAAAAAATTAAAATAGTGCTTTAACTTTTTTAATTTTCTCTCTTTTTGAAACAATTATTATCTTTTGACCTTCTTGAAGTGTATCTGTGTCTTTGTAAACATTAAATACTTTGTTTTTATAATAGCCAATTATATTACTGCCTTCAGGTAATAATTTTCTAAACTGAGGAATATGTAATCCTACATGCTTAGTGTCTTTTTTAATTTTAAACTCAACAATTTCTGCATCACCCATAGAAAAGAAAGACATGTCAAGAATTCCTTTTTCTGCAATTAGTTGTGCAATAAAACCGGCTGCTGCATAGTCTGGCTGAATAACATAATCAATCTTTAATTTATCAAAAACATCATTTTTATAATTTATTTTTCTTAGCATTACTGCAACTTTTTTTATGCCATACTCTTTTGCTATTAAACCAACTACTAGGTTTAGTTCATCGTTGTCTGTTAATGCTACAATAATATCTGCATGATCAAATCCTGCTTTCTTTAATATGCCTACGTCTGTTGGGTCTCCTGTTATTGTTATGATATCTGTATCGTAAGTCATTTGCTTTGTGATTACAGGATCTTTCTCAATAAGCACAACTTCGTGATCCTCAGCATCAAGCAATTTAATTAAATGTTTTGCAACATTACTAGTTCCTACAATTATTATATACATTTCATCTTCCTCCTACTCTTTGAAATATCATACCTATTAAACCAAATATTGTAATTATTCCTAATCTCCCAACCCACATATTAAATATTAAAACCGCTTTTACAAATAATGGAGTTGTGTGCACAATAAGCCCTGTTTCTATTCCAATATTTCCTTGTATTGAAACTACTTCAAATATGCTTATAGCTATTGGGTAGCCGTGTGCTGTTAATACTAATACTCCAAAAACCATAAAAAGGACATAGCTTACAATATAAAAATATAAGGCCCTTATATCTGCATTTTCAACAACTTTTCCATCAAATTTTCTAGGGCTGTTTGATAAATATGGAAGTCTTATCTCTCTAATTTGCCACAAAATTGACTTCATAAGAAGTAAAAATCTACTTTGGGAAATACCACCAGAAGTAGAACCCTTAGAACCACCAACAAACATTAAAAATATCAACAAGAAAAACAAAATGGGAGCAAGACCCATAATTAACTCTGGAGAAAAGCCTACAAATCCACCTCCTAAGGTGCCCGCCACTAACAATGTTATGCTTTGCCAAGAATGTGTCCCTACTAAATGTTTTAAAAAAATAAATAGTACAATTAAAACCATTAGAAGCATAGAAATAAACTGAGGATCTTTAAAATATACAAAAGGGTTTTTTTCTTTATAAAGTCTATAATGAGTAACAAAAGAAATTGAACCTAAAAAGATAATCAAAGACATTATTAGTTGAACATTACTTTGATAGAGGTAATCATTATTTAACATGTCGTGGCCTGTTGTGGATATTGCTGACATTGTATAAGTTACAGAATTAAACAAATCAACACCAACAAGCAACATTAGAATAATACCGATCAAAGTAAGAATTACATAAATTATCCAAATTGCTCTAACTGACCCTTTATAACCACCAGCAACATTGCCATATCCTTCTGCTCTAACTAATTTTTTTGAAGCAAAAGCATCTGAGCTAAATATTCCATAATATGCAATTAAGATAACGCCAATTCCACCAATCCAAGAAAGAATAGCTCTCCATAGATGCCAACTTTTTACTTTGACAATAAAAGGCAAGGTTGTTGTTCCAGTAGTTGTTAATATTGAAGTGGTATCAAAAAAAGAATCAATAAAATTATATCCAAAAACATAATATGGCAAGGTGGTTAAAGCTGCAAAAATTAACCAAACACTTGCAACAATAATAAGATAATGTATAGAACCTAATGTTACATTTTTGTTTTTAGGAATAAGCCCATAAAGAATAAGCCCAACCAAAAAAGCAACTCCAAAAGAAATAAGATAACTAAAAATATAGTTTGTTGGTTCTTTAAATATTATTGCAAAAATAAACGGAATTAGAAATATAAAACTACTGTATAAAATTACTTGCCCAATCTGCTTAAGCACTTGATTAATATGCCATCTTGTGTAATACATTTTATCATCAAAATATATGTAATATACTACAAAATATAATATCTAAACCTTTAAATGCTTTGCTTTTTATAGCAGGTCGGGCGGGATTCGAACCCGCGATCCCAAGCTTAGGAGGCTTGTGCATTATCCAAACTATGCTACCGACCTTTTTTAAGAAAAGAATAACCTTTTTAAATACTAAGTTTTTCTATATATAATATATTTATAAGAGTATTTAAAAATATAAAGGCAATGCATTAAACATGACTAAGAAAATATTAATTATGCTTGGACCAGCAGGAAGCGGGAAAAGTACACAGGATAAACTTATTGAAAAGGAATTTGGATACAAACCATTTATCATGGGTGACATTCTAAGAGAAGAAGTTAAGAAAGGAACAGCATTGGGTAAAAGAATACACGATATGATAAAAGATGGGCACTTGGTAACTTTAGAAATTGCAAGCGACCTGATATTTGATAAAGTAAAAAAATCCAAAGCCAAAAAAATATTAATGGATGGGTTTCCAAGAGAATTTTATCAATCAGTTGTTTTCGATTATTTTATAAAAACAAACAACTATAAGTTGATGGGAGTAATACATCTTAACCTTTCTAGAAAAGAAAGCATAAAGAGACTATTACTAAGAAAAAGAAGTGATGATGACTTAAAGGCCATTAATCAAAGACTTGATGACTATCACAACATTACAAAAAAAGCAATAAACAAATACAGAAAAGAAAAGAAGCTTATAGAAATTAATGGAGAACAAACAATAGAAGATGTTTTCAAAGAAATAAAAACAAAACTAAATAAAATTAAAGGAATATAAAATATGATTCAAGATCCAAGGATTATAGACAACATAAAGAAACTAAAAGAACTAGGAATGAGTGATGAAGACATTAAAGGTAATCTTATAAAGATGGGACTTTCTTCCGAGGATTGCGATGAACTAATTGCAGCTTCAAATGGGAACGAAACTATTAAAGAAGAGAAAGAACCAAAAAAAGAAAATAGAAAAAAAGAAGAACCAGTGAAAAGCGAACCAAAAAAAACAGAAATAGAAGAAACACCAAAAGATCTATTTGAAGATGAACATAAAATCGATGCAATAAAAGAAGATGTTCCATTTTCTATGAAAGATGATTATCCTGAAATTCCAGATTTAACTATTGGATTAGATATTGATCAATTAAGTAAAAATGAATTGGACTTTAGTTTTGATACATCAAGTTTACCAAAAGAAGAAGAAAAGGTTACTTTTAAAAAATCAAAAAATAAAAATACAGATATTACTAAAAGCTTAGATTTGGATAAAATAAATGTATCTAAATTAGTTAATACAACGCCTTCTGAAACACTAAAAGAATTGGATTCCAACTCAAATATTTGGGGATCTGGATTAGCAACAACATTAAATGCAAGATTACACGAAATAGATGAAAAACAGGAAAAATTTGAAAGGTTGCTTAAGAAAAAAATGGATGATGAGATAAACAAATTAAAACAGATACAGGAAACTTCTAAACAATTATTAGCTCAAAAAATTGATGAAGAGCTTGTAAATAGAACTGCAAACATTAATTCTCAATTAACAAAACAACTTGCATTAATAAAAGTAGAATTAATAAAAATTAATAAAAAATCAGACCAGATGACTACTGGTAGACAAGAAGTTGAAGAACTTATAAAAAATCTAAAAGATATACAAACACAAGTTGTAGAAAATAACAATAAATCTCAAGAAAATATTAACAAGATGGTGTTATCAACCTCTGTAAAGTTAAACACAAAAATTAAAGAAATTAACGACATCTTATCTTTGCAATCTAAAATTACACAAGGATTAATAAAAAACACTCAAAATGCAATAGCTAAGGAAATAAAAAAATTCCATCAATTTAAAGAAGAAATTGAAAGTAAAATTAATCCTCAACAGATGTATGATAAATTAAATCAACTAGAAACATTTAAGCAACAACTAGCAAACAGATATGAGACACGTTTTGAAAATGTAAAAAAGCAATTTTTGGTTAAAGCAAAAGATGCATTTAAAGAAGAGATTGAAACTCAGCTAAAGGAATTAAAAAATATTAAAGAGACAATAGTTTCAAAAACAGACCCTAAACTGATTAGTGACAAATTAGAAGAACTTGAATCTTTCCAAAACCAACTAATCTCTGCAATTGATGAAAAAATATCTCAATCTCTAAAAATCTATCAATCTGCAATAACTCAGGAAATCACCTCTAAGGCAAAAGCTATTGATGAAGAAGTTGTTAAAGTTGAAAATGCAATCTTAAAATTAGGAGAAGCAGAAGATAAGATAAAAGAATTAAATCAGTTTAAAGACCAATTTATTGCAATAATTGATAAAAATATAGAAAGAATGAATAACACTTACACTAAGTTTGAAGGAAAACTAAAAGAAATAGAAGAAAAACAAAAAATGATGATATAATCAGTTTCTTTTTATCTTAAAAATGCCTAATACGAAAAATAATATTATTAATAGGCAAATAAAGATTATACCAAATAATATTGAATTTCTAAGAGATAACAAACCTAGTAGCTTTGATCTCTCTTTTTCGGGCTCTTCTGTTAGCTTAAAAAGTATTGGTTGCTCTAAGACATTTCCATTGTTTGCTACAAATCTTAATTTTGCATCAATATCTTCTTTTGGAACATCTCCGATATTAACCTTTACTGAGATTGTTTTTGTTTCTCCAGGATTTAATGTTATTACTTGATCTGCAACAATATCTACGCCTTGAGGAACATTTGATAACTCAATATTGGTGATTGTTACTTTATTTCCTTTATTTCTTAAAGTTATATCAAATTCTTGTGAACTGTTTGGTTCAACAGTTAGTTTTTTAGGATATGATAATAATTCTATGTTTAATGTTTCTGAAACCTTAACTACATTAATTGTATATTGTAATTCTTCAGAAAAACCACTTGATTTTCCTTTTATCTTTATATTTAGAGAAGATAATCTAAGTTGTGTGAATTCTCCTGAAGAAACATATATTGTTAGATATTTGCTTGAATGTTTATCAACATTAATCTTTTTGTTCTCAATTGTTGCCTTTAAATCGTTATTTGGTAAAAATTCTATTTCTATATCTTCAGATAAATCTCCGTTATTTTTAAGTAATATCATAATTGGAAGTGGCTTGCCAATTGTAAGATTTAGATTTGGTTCACTTAGGCTTTCTACTTTAAAACTATATTTTGGATTTACTATTAATTTCACGGTTTTTGAAATTGACTTAAGACCATCAAAAAAATCTAATTTTATGTTATAGGTTCCTGACATGCAGTCTTCTGAAACATTAAATGTAAATTTAATAGTTTTACTTTGATTAGGCTCTAATGTAAATTTACGATTAGAGATATCAACATATATTCCAGAATTGACATTATCTTCTGAAATATAAAATGTTCTGGTTGTGTTAGAAATGTTTTTCAAAGTATAAGAAAGGGTTTTACTTTGCCCTTTACTTATGTTTTGGGTGGTTGTTGCAGGTCCTGACACAGTAAAATCATTGTTTGGCTCTGGGCAATCTTCTGCATAAAGTGAAAATTCTTTTGTTACTTCTATCTTCTCATTTTTTATTCTCAAGGTTAAATCTAATTTTTCTTTATCTGTTACATTGTTTGAAACAATCACAGAATAATCTATTTCTTTTTCATCTTTTAAATATACTGGATTAGAATATTCAGAACTTATTACCAATTTTGGACTGCTTAAATAAATGTTGTATAGTCCATCACTATAGTCGTTCTCTATATCAAGAGTTATTGTGTTTGTTCTACCGATACAAACATTTGTGTTTGAGATATCTACTGAAAACTCTCCATCTTCTTCATCTTCTGTAACTTCTATATCTTGTCTAAATTGCTTTATTTCCTGATTTTCTGAATTTAGTAATTTGATATAAACAGTTACTTTAGAATGTGACTCCTCAAGAGCAGAAACATAAAAAGAACCAGTCAATTCTGAATTTTCTGGAAGAGTATATTTCTTAGAATAATTACACTCTAACTCATCTTCTTCACAATCTGCCCAAGCATGTATTTTTGCAACAAAGGAATTGTTGTTCTTAATTGTAAAACCTATCTTTGTGCTGGTGTCTTGCATTAAGGAGTAGGTTTCCTTATCAAAGACTAAGTCAATATTTTCTATTTTTGGCTCATTTGTTTCTGCAAAAACTGCTCTTGCAGTAAATACGGACAATAAAATAAATATGCCAATAATAAGATACTTTAATTTATTGTGATTTGGTTTTTTATAATATTTTTGAAAATCATTTAATTTTGTTTGCATAAACATTTCCTCTTTTATTTTCTATACACATATTTAATATATTTTGTTGAGAAAGATAAAATTACAATTATTAAAATACCAACTAAAATTATTTGAAAGATTGTGGAATTTAAAATTGATTTTATATCTATATTTTTTGCAAAAGAAACTAAACCTGTAACTACAGAAGTTACTTGTGTCTTGTTTTGTTCTGGTTCTTCTTTTTTTGGCAACTCTAGATCAACAAAGCCATAAACTCCATTACATCTGTATTCTATCTTTGTTTCTTTTAAATCTGTTTTAAAAACTCTAACTATTTTTGTTTCTACATCGCTTGTAACAACTACCACACCAATTGGAGAATCTAAATTTACATCTTTTATACCTATTATGTTGATTTCTTGGTCTTTGCCACTAGAATTTTTAAAAGTTAAATCTAATCTATAGTTGTCTGATTCTTTAACATAAACTATTGTGTGCTGTAAATCAATTGGACAAATTCTATTTGCTTTCTGGATAATTTCAAAATCTATTTTTTTAGAATTTTGTAAATACATTAACTCAATGCTTGCTTTATAGGTTGAATCTAATACATTTTCTAGAGGAGAAATAACAAAAGTAATTTCTTTAGATTCGTTTGGGTTAAGAGTTATTTTGTCTTCAGAGAAATAAGACTCATAAGGGGAAGTATAGGATACCAAAGAATATGTTTGTTCTGTAGAATATGGATTGTAAATATAAAGAGTAGCAGAGACAGGGGCATCAACTACTGTTACTTTTTTTGGAAAAGAAACTGTAGGGGAGTTATCTGCATAAATTACTTGCAAAGATAATAAGGCCACCATTATAAATAAAAATACTTTTTTCTTAATCATATTTCTCTCTTTTTTTAAGTTATTAACTTTTTCCAGTTATAATATATAATTTACTGTGGAGAAAGGCTTATAAACATGATTTATTCTTAAAAAAAGAGAAAAATGGCCTTATCTAGCCATATCTAGACCAATAACAGAAGAATTACCTTTTAGAGTTACGCCTATTATTTGGTTTGCACCAGATACAATTGTGCTGTTGTGGGTTATACAGATGACAGCTACAGATTTAGATAGCTCCTTGATATAATTTAGGAGATTCTCTGAGTTTTGATCATCTAAAGAAGCATCAACTTCATCAAGAATATAGAATGGAGATTTCCTATAAGCATGAACTGCAAAGATAACTGCAAGAGCAGTTATTGTTTTTTCTCCGCCAGAGATGATGTCTATACTTTTTTTTTGACCATTCTTTATTATGTTAATTATCAATTGAGAAGTCAAAGGATCATCACCCAAAAGTTCAAGACTTCCTTTTAAGGTATTAGACATTTTTGAGATTACTGTCTTAAATTCTGCATTAACCTTATTGAAACAATCCATAAATATAGTTGTCTTTTTCAAATTTATTTCATCTAACATTGCTTCAACTTGTGCTTTTTCTGCAACTATGATATCAAATTTCTGCATAATCTCAGAATATTCCTTTGCCAGCTTTTCATAGGAATCTATTGCATTGAAGTTAATGTTGCCTAGAGCATTCTTGTCTCTTTTTATGGCTCTGAGCTTTGAGTAAAGCTGTTCTATTGTAAATTCAACGGTCTCATATTTGTCTTTAACCTCAAGCATTTTAATATTTTGATCTGCTTGAAGAACTTTGCTTTTTAATGTGTTAATGTTTAATCTTGCATCATTGATTACAAGATTAATTTCTGAAATAGAAACATCAATCTCATGTATCTGCTGATTAATCAAAGAAGACTCTTGAGAAACATTTGATTTTTTTTGAAACATTTCTTGTTTTTTCTGGTCTTCAGTTTGGAATTTTTTGTTTATCTCTTTTATCTTGTTGTCTATCTCTATTATCTGATCACTATAATTGTTCATCTGTTTTTGAAGTTCTTTAATTTTAGAATTATTAATATCTATAAGACTAGATTTGCTATCAATCTTTTCTCTTACTGTTTTTTCTTCAGCTTTCTTAGAAATTAAACTTTGCTCTAAGATGTTTGTTTCTGAGACTAAAGAATCATAATCGTCCCATAAGGTGGTTTGAGCACCTATACTTAAGGTCTTTAGTTTGTCTTCTATCTCTTGCTTCTCTTTTCTTAGAGTGATAAGCACATTATCAAGGGCAGAGGTTTGGTCTTTGATCTGTCCAAGATTTTGTGTAATAGATTTAAGGGTTGTTGTACTTGTGCTTGCTGATTTTATATCATCTGTTTTTTCAATAATTTCATCAAGAGTAGCAATGTTAGTGTTAAGCTTTACTTGTAAATCTGTTAGCTCTTTGTTTTTCTCAAAATGCTCTTTATTGCTTGTTTCACGACATTTAATAATTTCTAAAATCTTAGAATTTACCTGTTCAAGCTCTTTTTCTATTGCTACAATTTTGCCTTCAAGCTCTTTTGGGTCTTTAATCAATATCTTCTTATAACAAAAGCCATCAAAGTAAAAGCCATCGATGCTTTGTGCTTTAGTCTTAATGCCAGTGTGTTCAAAAAATTTCTTTGATAGATCTTTTTCAGATGCCCCTAAGGTTGTTAAAACTACAAAATTTATGTTTGTGTGTTCTCCAATTTCTTTAATAATTTTAGAGATATCCTTAGAGTCCTTTAAAACAACATAATTAGAGTAGATGGATTTTTGAGATTTCTCAAGAGTAACAAATTCATCTAAAAAGCCAATAAAGCCTTTGTGTTTTTTAAGACTTGATTTTAGCTTTTCTCTTTTATCAAGCGCTAAGGAAGTAAAAGACAGATCTTTTTTGAAACCATTTAGCTCTATAGTCTTTTGAGATATTTTTTTCTGAAGATCTTCTTTTTCCTTTTCTTCTGTTTTTAATTTTTGGATTAATTTTGAGATTTCGCTTTCAAGAGTTGCTATTTCTTTTCTTTGTTTTGAGATGGTGCCTTCAATTTCTTTTTTTCTTTCATGCAGGGCTTTTGATTCTGCTTCTTTTTCCTTGCTTTGCTTTTCAATAGTTTCTTTTTGAAACTCATAAGCTGATATTTTTGTTTTATTTGAGAAAAAATCCTCTTGTTTTTTGGTTATTTCTTTATTTAGGCTTGAAAGTCTTGTGTAAAGCTCTTCTTGAATCTTTCTAACTCCTTCAAATTCCTTAGAGTGCTTCTTTATCTGTTCTTTAAGGTTGTCTCTTGTTTTAGATTTTAGCTTTAATTTTTCTTCTTGTTCATTAATTATTGTCTTAATTAATTGCTCTTCTTTTTTAAGTTCTGAAAGCTCACCTGACAGCTTTTGATTTTCGTTTTCTAAATATTCTATATTTTCCTTTTTTAGATTAAAATTATTTTGAATAATCTCTTTGTTTGCTTTGTTCTCAGAAAGCTCTCTACCAACTGTTGATTGTACTTTTTCAGAATGGGCAATTAAATCATTATTAATATTTTCTAGTTTATTTTCATATTCAGATATCTTTAGCAACAGTTCTTTTTTGTTCTGGTTTTTAACATCAATATCACTAACAAGTTTTGTGATTTTTGCTTCTTCTAGGAATAACTCACTATTGTATTCATCTATTTGCTTATTGTATAGGTTATAGCTGTAGATTTGTTCTAAACTATCAAGTTCTTTAAACTTTAATGCAGCTTCTCTTTCTGCAGATAATTGTTCAACATATGGTTTTCTTTCGTTTAAGGCAATTGATACCTTTTCTAATCTTTTATTTACTTTATCAAGATTATCTTGTGCTTCTTTTTTTCTTTCATCAAATAAAGAAATGCCTGAAATATCTTCAACTATTTTTCTTCTTTCCTCTGGGTTCATGTTGATGATCTTTGTAACATCTCCCTGCTGAACTGTATAATAGCCATCAGCAGTTATTCCTGTTTCCTCTAAGAAAGATGTGATCTCGTTTAGTGCTTTTCTTTTACCATCAAGATAACATACAGATTTGCCAGATTCGTCTATTTCTCTAATAATGTCTATATCTTTGCCTTCGTGGTTAAAGACAACCCTGACTCTTGCTGTTCTTTCTTTAGCAGATTGATTAACAAGATTAGCAGTCTTATCAACTCTTAGTCTTTTTAAAGAAGTAGAGCCAAATGCAAAAATAAGAGCATCAATAATGTTGCTTTTACCAGACCCATTAGGGCCAACAATAACCTGAAAGCCAGATTTAAAAGGTATGCTTGCGTAGTCAAAAGATTTGAAATTCTTCAGCACAAGCTCTTTTATATGCATTGTTTATTCCCTTTGTTTTGTATTTTATAGATATAACTAAATTAGAATATATACTTATAATATATTATATAAAGAGTATTTAAATATAATGTTTGAAAAAATTACATATATGTTTTTAAAGATTAAAGTTATTTGTTTTCTTTAAAACTTATATCCAAAAAAGCTAGTTTTAAATAATTCTACAAGAGTTTTAACATTAGGTGCTAGATTATATTCTTCCAAATCTTTAACAGCAACATATTTGGCTTTAGAAAACACGTGTTTTTCTGTAATCCTTGGTTGTTTTGTTGATTCTCCAATAAAGTTATAGCTTCTTCTTTTTATTTTATCTGGAGTTTCAAAATCAATATAAAAAGGAGGATATTTTAATATTTTTGGCTTAATATTTACTTCCTCAAAAACTTCTCTAAGAGCAGCATTTTTTAAAGTTACATTTTTTGTTTTTCCTGCATCTAAAAGTTTAATTTTTCCACCAGGAAGTTCCCAATGTTTTTTGTCTTTTCTTTCTATTAGAAGAATCTTGTCTTTATTAAATATAATAATTCCTGAATTAACAACTCTCTCATCTTCTAAATATTTATCTAGAAGTTTATTGTATTTCATAAAAATCAAAAAATATCATTTTTCTTTATCTCTGTCTTTCCATACATATACTTCTGTAGCACTTTTGGTATTTTAATTGTTCCTTCTTTTGTCTGGTGGTTTTCAAGTATTGCAACAAGTGCACGAGAGGTTGCTATCGCTGTGTCATTTAAAGTATGAACATAATATTTCTCGCCTTGTCTTGTCTTTGCTTTGATATTAAGCCTTACTGCCTGAGCACTTGTTAGATTACTACAAGAAGCCACTTCAATATACTTGTTGTTTCTTGGAGACCATACCTCGACATCTGCTCCCCTGTGCTTTAAGTCCCCTAAATCTCCAGTACAGCTCTCTAATATTCTTGTTGGAAGCTCAAGAGAAACAAAAAGCTTAACTGTGTTTTTAAGAAGCTCGTTATAGGCCTTTTCTGATTCTTCTGGCTTACAGATGATTATCTGTTCAACCTTATCAAACTGATGTAATCTAAACAAGCCCCTTTCATCTAGACCATGAGAACCGATTTCTTTTCTAAAACAAGATGAAAAACTAAAGATCTTTATTGGCAATTTTTCCTCATCAATAGTTTTATCTACAAACATGGAGATTAATGGATGTTCTGAAGTTGCAATAAGATACAAGTCTTCGTCTTCAATCTTATAAGCCATATCTCTAAAAAAAGTAAAATCAACAGAACCTTCACAAGCTCTTTTGTTTATCATTTGTGGTGGAAGAACATAAACATATCCTTTCTTATATAAAAAATCAGAAGCATAATTGATTAATGCCCTATTAAGTAATGCCAAATCACCTTTAAGATAATAGAAACCCTTTCCTGAAACATTTCTTGATGCCTCAAAATCTGCGATATTAAGCTTTTCTGCAATTTCTCCGTGATTTATTACTTCAAAGTCTAATTTTTTTGGTTCTCCAAATCTTTTGACTTCTTTATTCTCTGTTTCATCTTTGCCAATTGGTGTTTTTTTTGAAATTATGTTTGGTATTTTCTTTTGAATATCTATTATTTTTTCATAAAGTTCTCTTTGTTTATCATCTATGACTTTTATTTTTTCTGGCAAAAGCCTAGCTTCTGCAAGCAAGTCATCTATTGGCAATCCTTTTTGCTTGTTTTCTGAGATCTTATCAGTTACTGTGTTTCTTTTGTGTTTTAAGTCATTAGCTAATTGTATGTTTTGTCTATATTCTTCATCAAGCTTTATGATTTCATCAACTAAAGGAAGAAGATACTCTTTATTCTTATTCTTAATATTTTCTTTTACTTTTTTTATATTTTCTCTAATAAATTTCATCTCTAACATAAATATCACACAAAATAAATATTAGATAAAATAATAAGAACAAAAGAATATAAAAAGCTTTATTTTAGTAAAAAATAGAAATTAAAAAGAAGAACTAGTCTTCTTCACAATCTTTGCTATGCTCATGTTCTGAACAATCGCTTTCACAACTAGAACAATGTCCGCCACAAGAATGTGCCATCATTTCTTCTTCTAGTTTTTTTCCTTCTTCTTCTGACAAGATTTCAAGAAGCTTTACTTTAAAAGTCAGGTTCTTGCCAGCAAGTGGATGATTTAAGATAGCATCAATTGTGCTTTCTTCGATTTTTTTAATCTCTATAGCAAGTGGGCCAATACCTGACATCACAACTATTTCTTTGCCTTCTTCTAAGTCACTTATGCCTGCAAGAAGCTCTTTTGGAAGCTTAGCGATTTCTGTATTTTTTGGTCCATAACCCTTTTCAAAAGGAATTTTTATTTTTTTCTCCTCGCCAATCTTCATACCTATGACTCCATTATCAAAGCCAGGAATTACCATACCAACTCCAACTTTAAACTTTAAAGGTTCTCTGCCTTTGCTTGAATCAAATATTTGGCCATCATCAAGAGTCCCTTCATATTCTACTGATATCCAATCATTTTCTTTAACACTCATTTAATTTCAGCTCCTTTTCTAAAATAAGAACATAATTCAAATTTATCATAAATAATTAAAAAAAGAACCTGCAATTGTTTGCAGGAAACTAATTTTATTTCTTCATCTTATACACAATGAAGTAAACTATAGCAGTCAAAATACTAAATAATATTGCTGCGATTGTCCAAATAACTTTTATTTCTACTTTTAACTTCTTGTTATTTGTGAATACATCATATATTACCCAGATTGCACAAATTAATGCAACAACTCCTAATAGTGTATTTAACAATGATGCCATTTTTAAAAAACCCCCTTTCTGTTATAATTCTAATATAATTTATTGAAGAATAACGTTTATAAATGGTTTTATTACTAAAAAAATTATAACTTTAAAATATAATGATTTAACATAACTTTGTTTTTTCTTCTTTTACTTCTTGCTTTTTTTGTGAAAGTAAAACCACAATCTTTTATGTTTTTTTCTGAAATTTTATTTGATGGGTTTACATTAATTAAGGCATATTTTATTTTTATTTTTTTGAAATATTCTATTCTTTTATTTATTAGAAACCTCTGCAAGCCATAACCTCTAAATCTTGGCGAAACAGCAGCTGCTAAAAGAACAGCTGCCTTTTCTATTTGTTTTTCTGTTAAATTGTAATTTTTTGCTTCTTCTTTATTTATTCTTAATCCCATTCCTGCCCAAGCAACCAATTTATCCCTATAAAAAACAACCCAGATCTTTTGGCCACAATACATCATGTTCTTAAGCATTTGTTTTGTATGTCTAAAATAGAAGTCTGGATTTACTTTTTTATAGATATTTATATCAAATCTGTTTAGTATATCAATATCTTTTTCAGTTGCAAAACGATAGGTAAATATTTTATCTTTTAGTTTTACTTTCATTATTTTTCAATAATTTCTTTTTTAGTTTATTATAATTAAATTCTTTATCTAATACTTGTTTTTAATGGTCTTAAAATCAAATTTTCTGTTTCTAAGATTTTGGTTTTATATTTATTAATAAATTCTTGATTTTTCATATATTATTTTATTTACAAAGTATTTAAAATTACTAATGTTATTACTATTTACTATGAAAGCAAAAGAAATTTATGAAAGATTAGAAAAAGACTTTATCAAAGGTAAAGGGCTTAGTGATGATTGGAAAGAAATTAAAAATTCTAAATATCTTTCTCTTAATTTTAAGAAAAGATCAATGGGTGTTGTCTATGATTTCTCAAAAGAAATAAAGAAAGTATATACAGCAGTTTTTCCAGATAAATCAGTTATCAAGAAAATACTTGCAAAGAAAGAAACAGATATTTTGCTGTTTGTTCATCATCCAATGTCTTGGGATATTACAAAAAAGGAAGTATTTACTTCTATTTCTAACAAAGATTTAGAAATATTTAAAAAAAGAAGAATATCTGTGTATAATCTTCATGTTCCATTAGATAACTTTGGAAAATACTCAACAGCTAACACTCTTGCAAAAGCACTTGAAGTAAAGGTTGAAACACAATTTGCTCCTTATTTTGGGGCAATGTGTGGTATTATTGGAACAGTAGGTACAGATAAAGTTTCAGATTTAAAAAAAACATTAGAAAAAGCAGTTGGGCACAAAGTTAAGCTTTACAAATATGGCTCAGACAAAATCAAAAACAAAAGAATTGCCCTAGTTGGTGGTGGAGGAAATAGTCTTGATCTCCTTGAGACAATACCAAAAGGCATTAATCTTTTTATTACTGGTGTTTCTGTAAAAAACGATTATGCCAAAAAGTCACATGATTACTTAAAAGAAAAAAAAATCAACCTTCTTGGTGGAACACACTATTCAACAGAAAAATTTGCTTGCATTGCTATGGTTGATTATTTTACAAAACTAAGATTGCCTTGCGAGTTTATTGAAGGAAAACCAATGATGGAAGACATGTAAATTAATGCAAAAGACCAGATTTAAAAAACTTATGCTCTTTCATATTACTATAAATTATAGGGGGGATCATTTATAATTGTTGCTTGCTCTGGAACTGAAAATATCGCAAAGGAAATTGCAAAAAATCTTAATCTTTCTTTTTCTAAACTTAAAACTACTAAATTCCCAGATGGTGAACTAAATGTTTCTTTTGGTAAGGACCTTAAAGGAGAAAATGTTTTTATTGTACAAAATTTCCAGAATACAAAAGAAATTAATCTAAATGACAAGATAATGGAAACTCTTTTTGCTATCTATACAGCAAGAGATCTAAAGGCAAAGAAAGTATATCTAATAGCAACATATTTCCCTTATTTTAGAGGAGATGCAAGGTTTGAAAAAGGCGGTTGTATCCCAATCAAAGTTATGAATAAACTTTTTGAGGGCTGTGACAAGATTTTCTGTGTTGACCCACACCTTCATAGAATCAAAAATATAAAAAACGCATTATCTAATGGAATAGAAATCAATCTTGATGAGCCAATAATTGAATATTTAAAGGAAAAAAAAGTTATTAATCCACTTTTTGTAGGGCCAGATATTGAAAGCGTACAATGGATTGTTAATGTGGCCAAGGCATTTAATCAAAAACCAGTGGTTGCTCTAAAAGAAAGAATAAATGCAAGAGAAGTTATAATCTCATTACCAAAGATAAAAACAGCAAAAGGCAGAGACATAGTTATTATTGATGATATAATAAGTACAGGCCGTACCATTATTGAAAACATTAAACAACTTAAGAAATATGAACCACGAAAATTCTATGTTGTTGGAATACATGGGCTTTTTACAGAAAATGCCTTGCCAAAATTAAAGAAATATGCAACAATTATTTCAACAAACACTCTTAATAACGATGCAGAAAAGATTAATGTTTCTTCTCAGATTGCAAAAATAGTAAGGAAAAACATATGAGCGAAAAATACTTTTTAGCAAGCGATCATGCAGGCTTTGAGCTTAAGGAAAAGATCAAAAAGTATTTGACAACATCAAAACTTGATTTTCAAGACTTAGGCCCAAAAAACTACAATCCAGAAGATGACTATAACGACTATGCAAAAAAAGTTGTTAAAAAAGTTAAAAATAACAAAAACCGTTTTGGAATACTTGTTTGCGGGACTGGACAAGGAATGTCTATACAGGCAAACAGATATTCTGGTGTAAGATGCGCACTTTGCTGGAATAGAGAAATAGCAAGACAAGCAAAAGAACATCTAAATGCAAACATCATTTCTATGCCTGGAAAATACATAGATATAAAGACAGCAAAAGAAATAATTGATGTTTGGCGAAAAACAAAAACTTTAACATTAGAAAAACACAAAAGAAGAATAAACAAATTGGAGATATTATGAAACTACAATTGGCACTTGATGTCACTGATAAGAAAAAAGCAATAGAGCTTTGTAAAAAGGTTAGTAAATATATAGATGTTATTGAACTTGGAACACCGTTTATCAAGATCTACGGACTAAATGGCTTAGTCAAAGATTTTAAGAAACTTAAAAAACCAGTTTTAACTGACCTAAAAACTATGGATACTGGTTATTTTGAAGCAGAGCTTGCATTTAAGGCAGGTGCTGATTACTCAACAGTTTGTGCTTCTGCATATATTGAAACAATAAAAGGCACAATAAAAGCAGCAAAGGACTACAAAAAAAAATCCCTTGTTGACTTGATTGGAACAAAAGACCCTATTAAGTCTGCAAAAGAAATTCTTAAGTATAAGCCAGACTACATTGGCATACACTCTGGAATTGATATGCAACAAAAGGGCATAAAGCCTCTTAAGACCTTAATAAATCTTTCAAAGATAATGGATAGTAAGAAAATCGCAATTGCAGGTGGTATCAATCTTGAAACTATAGAAGAAATTGCAAAATATAAGCCAGGAATTATAATTGTTGGCGGAGCAATAACAAATGCTAAAGATCCTGTTGCTGTTGCTAAGAAAATGAAAGAAATAATGGGAAAATATGAGTAAAAATATAGATAATGTTCTTGAAAGAATAATAAAAGAAATAAAGTTTTCTTTAAAAGACATAAGTGAAATAAAAACAAGCAGATTTCTAGATGAAATCTTAAAGTCAAAGAAGGTGTTTGTGACAGGGCAGGGCAGAAGTGGCCTAATAGCTGAAAGCTTTGCTATGAGGCTTATGCAAATGGGTATCAAAACCCACTATATAGGAGACAGCACAACTCCTGCCATCTCTAAAAATGATTTGCTTGTTGCAATATCTGGCTCTGGCAAAACAGAAATAACAAAAATGATAATAAAGGGAGCAGACAAAGTAAATGCAAGGGTTGTTCTTATTACCAATAAAAAAACATCCAAAGAAAAAGCCAAGATAAAAAATACAGACTTGATAATTGAGATCAATGCAAAAGCAAAAACTGACAAAAACAAGAAATCAATTGAGCCACTTGGAACGTTGTTTGAGCAAGCAAGCCTAGTATATCTTGATGCTGTTATTGTCTTACTTATGAAAAAGCAGAATGTTAAAGAAACAGAGCTTGGAAAAAGACATGCAAACTTGGAATAAACAATATTTTTATAAGGCTTTTGATTTACATAATAAATATATTTTGGATTTGGGGAAACTAAATAAATGAGAACTGTTATTAAAAAAGGCAATATACCTGTAAATAACGACATACCTAACGAAATTCTTAAAAAAGATACTTATGTAAAAAATGTTCAAACCACAAGAACAAGAACACTAAGACAAACAAAAAATTCTAATTCTGAAATTCTTTTGCCAAAGAAAAAAATTATAAAAACAAAGATTATTGAACAGATTAAAACTAAACCAGAACCAAAAAAGATAATTAGAGATCCAGAACTTACTTTTAATAAATCTGCAGATAACCCTATAATTTGCCCAATACCAGAAAATAACTGGGAATCCTGGCAAACATTCAATCCTGCAGCAATCTTGATTGATAATAAAGTTCATTTCTTGTATAGGGCCATAGGCGATGATGGGATGTCTAGGTTTGGATATGCGATGTCAGAAGACGGCTTTACAATTAAAGAAAGGCTTTCTTATCCTGCTTATGAACATGAAATTGTTAAGGGTCCTTATACTCTTGTAAACTCGCCATCTGGTGGAAGCTGGGGTGGCTGTGAAGACCCAAGGCTTGTTAGGGTTGATAATGAAGATAGGATCTATGTGACTTATACTGCTTGTGATGGTGGCTTAAGAGTTGGCTTAACCTCAATTAAAGTTTCTGATTTTGTAAACAAAAGATGGAAGTGGAAAAAACCAAAGATTATCTCCCCACCAGGAGAATGCCATAAAAACTGGTTAATCTTTCCAGAAAAAATAAATGGCAAATATGCAATATTACATAGCATTAATTCAGGCAAAATATTAATAGAGTATTTAGATGATCTTGAATTTAAAGACGGGAAAGTCATAAATAGCAAATATCTTCTCACTGAGGTCAGAGTAGATCGCTGGGATAAAAAGGTCAGAGCTGGCGGGCCACCACCAATCAGAACAAAATATGGCTGGCTATTATTTTATCATGCAGAAGATAAAGACGACCCTGGCAAATATAAGCTTGGAGCAATGATACTTGACATTAATGATCCTACAAAGATATTATATCGTTGCAAACAACCAGTGCTTGAACCTAAAGAATATTATGAATATGAAGGGTTTAAGGGAGGGGTTGTTTATGCGCTTGGTTCTGTTATTAAAGATGGAAAGCTAATTATTTATTATGGTAGTGCGGACAACTATGTTTGTGTTGCCTACACAAAATTAGACTCTTTTTTAGAGGCCTTGATCAAAGGAAAGAAAAAGCCCCTTAAACTTAAACTTCTTAAGAAAAAATAACACAGTGAAAAAATATGATTGTTAAAAGATATGAGAAAAATCCAATTTTAAAACCAAATAAAAACACATGCTGGGAATCCCATTCAACCTTTAATGGTTGCGCTATAAAGAGAAAATATGAAATGTTTTTACTTTACAGGGCAATGTCATGTAATGATTTCCATCCTATTAACGAGCAAAAGATGGAGATGTCCTGTATTGGTATAGCAAGAAGCTTTGATGGCTTGCATTTTAAGAATAGAAAAATATTTATCTATCCTGAAGAAAGTTTTGATAAGTTTGGTTGCGAGGATCCAAGAATAACAAAGCTTGGAGACAAATATTATATTTTCTATACAGCTCTTTCTGAATATCCATTTAAAGCAAGTGGAATAAAGGTTGCTGTTGCTATAACTAAAGATCTTGAAAAGATTGAAGAAAGGCATCTGGTTACGCCATTTAATGCTAAAGCAATGACTATGTTTCCAGAGAAAATAAATAACAAGATTTGGTGTTTGTTTACATACCGTAGTGATTCTCCACCATCAAAGATATGCTTTGCAGTATTTGATAAAGAGAAGGATATGTGGTCAAGAGATTACTGGAAAAATTGGTATAATAATCACGAGAAGTTTGTTTTGCCACTTAGAAGAAGAGACAAGGATCATGTAGAGATTGGTGCTCCACCAATCAAGACAAAGCACGGCTGGTTATTGTTTTATTCTTATATTTTTGATTATTTTTCATCAGATAAAGTGTTTAGTATTGAGGCTGTTCTTTTAGATCTTAAAGACCCAACAAAGATTATTGCAAGAACCAAAGGACCACTTCTTATTCCTGAAGAATATTATGAAAAATACGGAATGGTTAATAATATTGTTTTCCCATCAGGAGCAACAATTAATGGAAATTACATAAATCTTTATTATGGTGCTGCAGACACCACTTGCTGTGTTGCTTTTGTAGATAGCAAATGCTTGTTTGAACACATGCTTCCTAATCCTTTAGATAATCTTTCATTTAAAAGATCAGAAAAAAACCCAATAATCAAACCAAACAAAAAGAACAAATGGGAAGCTCGTTCAACTTTTAATCCTGCTGCAATATATCTTGATAACAAAGTGCATATTGTTTATAGAGCAGTATCTGATGATAATGTTTCTACAATGGGCTATGCTACTTCAAAAGATGGAGTAACTATTGATTATAGAGCTAAAGAACCAATCTATAAGCCAAGAGAAGATTTTGAAATCTCTGGTTGTGAAGATCCAAGGCTAACACAGATTGGAAAGGACATCTATATGCTTTATACTGCTTATAATGTTAACACAGCACCAAGAGTTGCTTTAACAAAAATTTCAGTAAAGGACTTTATTGCAAACAACTGGGACAAATGGTCAAAACCAATATTAATATCTCCGCCAGGAATAAGCGACAAAGATGCTTGTTTCTTCCCTGAAAAGATTAATGGCAAATATTATGTTTTACATAGGCTTGAAAACGAAATAGATCTTTGTGCAATTGATGATCTTGAGTTTAAAGGCAAGAACAGATACCTTGAAGAAAACAACTGGTTGGCACCTAGAAAGGGCTGGTGGGATCATATAAAGGTTGGAGCAGCAGCTCCTCCTATTAAAACAAAAGAGGGCTGGATATTATTATATCACGGCATTTCTGAAGATCGTTCCTATAATGTAGGAGCAGTTTTACTTGATCTTAATGATCCTACAAAGATACTTGCAAGAAGTGATGAACCATTATTTAGGCCAGAAAAAGACTATGAAAAACACGGAGATGTTCCAAATGTTGTATTTCCTTGCGGAGCCATTGTAAAAGACAACAAATTATATATCTATTATGGTGGCGGGGACCTAGTTACTGGTGTTGCAACTATGGATATGGATTTATTACTAAAAAAATTAAAACTTTGCAGGTGTTAAATTACATGATAAAAACAAAAAGGCCTTGGGGTAAATTTTTAACATTTGCAAAAAACAAAAAATGTACAGTTAAGATATTAGAGGTTAATCCTGGAGAATCCCTAAGCCTACAAAAGCACAAGCTTAGAGAAGAACATTGGTATTTTCTGGATTCTGGTTTTGTCCAAATTGGTAAAACAAAAAAAAAGATTGCAGCAGGCAATAAGATAATAATTAAGAAAAACCAAGAGCATAGGCTTATGGCCGGAAAGAACAAAACAAGAGTTCTGGAAATTTCTTTTGGACATTTTTCTGAAAAAGACGAAGTAAGGTTAGAAGATAAGTATGCAAGAAAATAAGGCTTTTAAAACAAACGACATTAGAGGAATATACCCTATAGAAATAAACGATAACCTTGCTTATTTGATTGGAAAAGCGATAGTCTATAAATACAAGCCAAAGAAACTTGTTATTGGCAGAGATGCCAGAGCATCTTCTCCTTTACTTTTTTCTAGTATTGTTAAAGGCATTCTTGAAAGTGGTTGTGAAATTATTGATATTGGCTTAACTAGCACTCCTTTATTCTATTATTCTGTTGGAGAAACAAAAGCAGACTTTGGAATAATGATAACTGCTTCGCACAACCCTGGAAAATACAATGGCTTTAAGCTTGTTAAAAAAAATGTTATTCCAACAACTGCAAAAGAAATACAAGAGCTTAAAAAAATAGTATTTTCTAAAAAGAAAAACACTGTTTCTAATGATGCAAAAATATCATTTCTAGATCTTTCTGAAAAATACGTAAATAGACATTTAAAAGAAAGCAAGATTAAAAAGAAATTAAAGGTTGTTGTTGATACTGGTAACGGCATGGCTGCTCCTTTTTTTAATAAGGTTTTTTCCAAATTGCCTGTTTCTGTAATTTATATTAACCAGAAAATAAACATGGTTTCGCCTAAACATGAGGCTAATCCATTAAGAGTAGAGACCTTAAAGGAACTACAAAAAGAAGTTAAGAAAAACAAAGCAGCTCTTGGCATTGCTTTTGATGGAGATGGTGACAGGGTAGGGTTTGTTGATGAGAAAGGCGAGATCATACCTATGGATCTGATTACTGCTCTTATTTCTAAAAAAATATTAAAGAAAAAACGCAAAGCAAAGATTATCTATGACCTTAGAAGCAGTAATGTTGTTAAAGAGACTATAATTAAAAATGGCGGAATTCCTATAGAATACAAGGTTGGCCATTCTCTTATCAAGACAAAGATGAGAGAAATCAATGCTACATTTGCTGGAGAAGTTAGTGGCCACTTTTATTTTAAGGAGTTTAATTATTCTGAGGCTCCATTCTATGTATGCATTTTATTGTTAAATGAAATTAATAACAAAACAATTTCTGAAATTATTAGGCCATTAAGAAGATACTATAAAACACCAGAGCTTAATTATAAGATAAAAGATACAGAAAAGAAAATTAGAGAAATAAAAGAAAAATATAAATCAGGTAAGATTAGTAATTTAGATGGCATAAAAGTAGTTTTCAAAGACTGGTGGTTTAATGTCAGAAGCAGTCACACAGAGCCACTTCTTCGCCTTAATCTAGAGGCAAACACCAAAGAGCTTATGACAAAGAAGCTAAAAGAAATAGAAGAAATTATTAAGATATAAGTTCTTATATATTTTCCTGAAAGTCAAATTTATTCATTTACTATTTTATTATATAGATTATTAAATAATTCAATAGTGTCTTTCTCTTCACTAAATTCTCTCATATATGTATCCAATTTATCATAATCTATATTCAAAAAATCCGAAAAAAACCTTTTACCTCTATATATGTTTTTCTGTTCAGGAATGTAAGGGTTCCCTAGTTTTCTTTTATTAGTAAAATAAAATAATAAAGGCACAAATTTACTAGCATCATTTATCTTCAATTCTCTAACAAGATATGCGTATGTTTTTATCATTTTTCTATTAAGGCTTACAAATTTATCTGTATCGTGGTCATCATTGTATTTAATTTCCATATAATATATCACGCCTGTTTCTTTGTTTTTGAAAATAACATCTACATCGTGTTTAAATCTATTTAGTTCTAAATCCGAATCATTCTCATTTTTTACGATTTGTTTAATGAGTTCTTCAAATTTTTTTTCTAAATCTAGTTCATTTGTATTTGTTTCGATTTGCCTATCTGTCACATACCTATCAATTAATTCTTCTGTTTTTCTGGACAATGTGAATTTATTGCTTTTTTTACCGGAATACTCCTCAAGAATCTCATAGCGACTATCTGATCGGATTATGGTTTCCATTAATTTTTCAATATAATTACCAAACTGAATATTCAAACTCTGAAGCAATCCATTAAATATTCTATATTTTATTGGGATGAAATGGATTTTATTTTTATGAGTTTTTTTTAGTTTAGTTATTTTTTCAGTTCTAGAGGCATTATCTATCATACACTTAATAGATAAATTAACATACTGCTTTATTTTTTCATCCATATTTGTGCTCTTTTATAAGTTTTCTAAATTTAATTTATTAATATCTTTGATTTCTTTTAATTCAAGTATACTAAAATGATAATTCACCACAACCCCTAAATGAACTCCATTAACAACATCCCCTTGCCCAGATTTTCGTCTCATTTTCCTTTTATCGCCATAATAAGAATATATTTCTTTCAATCTATCTACCTCATTATAGAAATATTTTTCTGTGTTATTGCCTAGTATACAAGGCCTTTCAGACAAAACCCAAAATATATAAATTGGCTTTTTCTCTTGGTTTTTTATCTCAAAATATCTTATTAAATCACTTAAATTTAATGCCAGTGTTTCCGATGGTATTAAATCTCCTGCTGGTAAAAATTGTTTTACTTTCATAAAAGTTCTTCTTTGTGATTTTATTTCTATGTAACAAAAAACAATACCTGATTTATCGTAAACTACTATATCCGGATATCCTTCTTTTTCACATTTCTTAGCAAAGTAACTTTTATTATTAAAATTAATTAAATCAATTATCTTTTTTTCAAAAAATTCAGAAAATTGCACATCATTATAAAAAAGATATGTTCCTTTACTTACATTATCGCATTTAGTAATACAATTCTCACAATCTACAAGATATTTTTCATATATTTTATTTTTAAATAAATTATTCATTCAATATCTCTTTTCTATATTTCTTTCTTAAATCATCTAGTGGTTTATTTTTATCCACATACCAATAATCCCAACCATTATTGTTTGATGTTTTAAGATATTTAGCTGACATTTTGTGTATAGATAATTTGTCGTTTTTATCTTCAACCAACCCATCATTAGTAATTGTAACTGATATATTCATTTCTTTATTATATAATTTCTGACCCTGTTTAATATAGCCTTTAGCCATAAGTTTTTTCATAGGAACAGGAGTTATTTTTTTATCTAACATCATTTCATTAATTTTATTTGATTCTTTTACTTTATCTATCCTATTTGTAGCTATTCTGACATATTCAGGATTATTATCTATACCTATATAATTTCTATTTAATTCTTTAGCTACTGCTCCTGTTGTGCCAGTCCCCATAAATGGGTCTAAAACAATATCGTTTACATTACTTGATGATAAAATTACTTTTCTTAATAATTTTTCAGGTTTTTGAGTACTGTGTGCCTTTTTACCATCTTTCCCTTTTATTCTTTCATTTCCTATACAAATTCCTATTTCCCAAACACTTTTCTCTTGTTTATTATTGTTCAAATATTTCATAGTTTTATAATTAAATGTATATTTAGATTTCTTGCTTTTGCTACACCACAACATTGTTTCATGGGCATTTGTAAATCTAACTCCTCTAAAATTAGGAACTGGATTAGGTTTAGACCAAACAATATCATTTAAAATCCAAAATCCTAAATTTTGCATTATGTAACCAATCCTATAAATATTTTGAAAACTCCCTATTACCCAAATTGTCCCATTATCTTTCAGAATTCGCTTACATTCAGACAACCAATCTTGACAAAAAACATCATATTCTTTATAACTTTTAAATTTATCCCACTTGTCTTCAACACCATTAAATTTTGTGCCTTCTACTCGTATTAATTCACCTTCTGTTTGCATAAAATATGGTGGATCTGCAAAAATCAAATCTATTGACTTATCTGGTATTTTTCTTAACTCTGCGACAACATCTCCGCAAATTATCTTATTCTTTATAGCTTCTATTTTATATAACATTATTTGATCACGTCTTTTAATTTTATAGTCTAAAACTCTTTAAATAACTAACCATTTTCTTATAATTTATATCTGCAAACAATTATCTGCTTAGATAATAGTTACAATCTACACAGTTTCAGAAACAGCAAATTTTTGTTTGATTTTTAGAATAATTAGAATTACTGTGTGTAAAATATTTTACGATATAGTGAAAGCTTTTTGATAAAAGTCAAACGCACACATTTGCAAAAAATATTCTTTAAATTCCTCTATTACATTTTTCATAATTTCAATTTGTGTTGGAAAAATCAAATATTTTTCAAAGTTATTTTTATTAACCAATTTAAAACCAGATATTTCTTCTTTCTGTAGCTTTAATTTAAAAGAAGGATTAATTAATTTACATACAAAGATTGCTCTTTCTTGACCATCGTACCAAATGCCCTTTTTTTTAAATTTTTCTTCACATGTTTCTTTTGGCCAATTAAATTTATCTACAAATCTACTTTTTGCAAGAATCTCAAAATCAGATTTTTCTAAGCTCAGCTCTTCATTTAATTCTCTATAAAGGGCATCTTCTTGTGTTTCGTTTCCTTCTATTCCACCAGCAGGGATTTTCCAATATGTTCTATCACTAACCCCATTTACTAATATAAATTCTTTTTTATCATTTAAAATAAATGCAGAAACTCCTTGCCTATAGTTCATAAATAAGATATAGATACAAATAATTTAAAAATGCTAATACCAAAAATTTTAAATTACAAGATTATTTATCATCTTACTATTGGTCTTCTAATGGTATTAACCTTTCTATTAGTTGATTTAGCTTTAGTACTAGCAAATCTTTTTCCCATTTCTTCTCTGCTTGCTTGTTTTTGTAATTCTTTCTTTTTAACTGCTTCTGCTTTTTTTGCAAAAGACATTTGTCCTTTTAAGAAAATTGCTCGATCTTTAAGTCTATTTAGGTTTTGAGCATATTCAAATACTAATTTCTTATTTCCTTTACTAAACACAAGTCCAATATTTCCACTTGCATTTCCTGATTTGTTGCCAATAACTGATGCTGAAGGGATAAATACTAAATTACCACTTTTAATAATTGCCTTTCCTTGTATTTGAAAATTTTGATTGATTAACTATTCTCCTGGTTTCCCTGAAAATGCGAGGGACGCAAAAATTGGTTTTCCAGAAACAGTGCCTAATGAAACTTCCCCTATTCCTGTATGACTTACTAATTTTCCTTTATTAAATGTTAAAGTACCACCTGTTGTTACTCCTTTAATTTTTGTAGATGCTTCAATTGTTGAATTTCTTATTGGATCCATTATTGATATTTTTTGAAGTTCATAATTATTTATTTTTGTATTATAGCCTATACTTAAATTTACTTTCTGTCCTCCTATTTCTGATAAACTTGCAGCCAAACTTAATTGTTCATATAATTTATCAGGAACAGATTTATTATTTATCAAAAAAGAATTTGTGCCCATTTGAAGTCCTACATTATATGTTCCTTTTACAATTTTATTTGCAAGGTCTTTTCCATATTTTAATTCGAGTGCCTTAACCCAAAAATCTTCTTTTTGTTTAATAGAAATACCAGAAACATGGATTGTTCCTGAGCCCCCTTGTTCCATTAATGGTTTTGCACCTATGGAAAATTGTTGTGCTTGTAAAGGAACAACTGCACTTCCTATAGCAATTAATGCTCCTGATGCAAGCATTTTTGGATTTGCGATTAAATCTTTTAAAACTTCACGTAATTTTTTAGCCATTTTATATCACCTTATTTTAAGTATTTAATTTATAAAAAAACAGATGTGCGAAAAATATATAAATCTTTGTAATTATTAAAAAATAGATAAGCTTCAGGCGTGCTTTTACCCAAAAGTTAAAAGCGCACTAGTAGTTACTTTAACAACCATTTCCATATTGGAAGATATTCTATGTTTTTCTCTGTCTTTTCTATATCTTTTGTAAGTATTAGGCATTTGCTTATTTTTTTCCTAGGGTACTTTTCTATAAATTCGGTAATGGAATCAACTTCTCTTTGTGGTATTTCACCACTATAACAAACATTAATTAAATCTACGGAACCATCTTTGTTCTTAACAACAAAATCTATTTCCCCTTTGCCTCTCCAATAATATATTTCTTTTAGCCTTCTTTTTAATTCTATAAACACTAAATTCTCTGCTAAGCGCCCTTCATCTTCAGAAAACTTAAAAGATACAGCATTTCTTAAACCGTTATCTATTGTGTATATTTTAGACGGATTTACTTGCTGTTGTTTTAAGGAATAACTATATATTGGAACAGTAAATATCAGATTTATTTCTTTTAGGTAAGATAAATATTCGTATATGGTTTCTTTGCTTATTGAGTTTTCTGAATTTATTAATTTATAATATGAAGATACACTAAATAAATTAGATACATTTGTTAGAAGATATTTTGATAATTGTTTTAACAAATCAATATTCCGTATAGAGTACCTTTCTACTAAATCTTTGTAAATAAACATTTCATAATAATTATTAAGTATTTCTTTTTTTGTTTCTTTTTCTAAAACTACTTCTGGGAAAGAACCATTATTTAAATACTCTAAAAATAGCTTTTGTAAAGTGTATCTTTTTGAAGAATAAATATCTTCTTTTTTAAATGTAATATTTTTAAATTCTAAAAATTCTTTAAAATTAAGAGTATATAAATTAAAAGATAATGTCCGCCCTCTTAAGGTTGTTGCAATTTCGTGGCTTAATAATTTAGATGATGAGCCTGTCAAGAATAGCTTTATTTTCTCTTTATCGTTTATTCTCCTAATAAACAGCTCCCAATTTTTTATGTTTTGTATTTCATCAAAAAAGAAATATTTCATTTTGTTTTTATTTTCAGGAAATAATTCGTAATAACTTTCAAGTAAATCATCTAAATCTGATAATTTTAAAGGGTATAATCTATCATCATCAAAATTAATGTAAAGTATTTGATTTTTATTAATTTTAGAATTAAGTAACTCAGTAATTAATTGATAGAAATAGAATGTTTTACCTACACGTCTATTTCCAATAACAGTTGTTATTTTGTTGGTGTTTGGTAGGACTAAATCTCTTTTAATTATTTTAGGAAACTTAAATTCATGAAATTCAGTAATTATGTATTTAAACTTGTTTTTTTTCATAAATATATAGGATACGATAGTATTTTAAATAGTACTTGTATAAGAGGACAATTTAGTGCATTTTTGTACTTGTATAAGAGGACAATTTTAACAAAAAGTTTACGATATACAGGAAGCTTTTTAGCAAAAAAAGATAAGCTCCAGGCGAGATTTGAACTCGCGACCTCATCCTTACCAAGGATGCGCTCTACCAGGCTGAGCTACAGAAGCGTTTATTTGTATTTGAATTTCTTATTATATTTGTGATCTATACAATCAATTACAAAAGCAACCTTCATAAATTCTTCCTTTTCTTTTACAATCTGATAATATAGTTCTTAACTGTTTATTATCATTTTGTATCCAAACAATGCCTTTTTCACTAACATATATCTGATTGCTTAATTCTAAATATCTAATTATATTATTAAAATCAGAAAGTTTTATGTTTTTTAATTTTGAGCGTAATTTTGCTTTTGGAATAATACCAACATAATCTTTTCTAATTTCTTTCTCTATAGCTATTAAATTTATAGCATTGGTGCCTATTTTATTACTCATGATATTATCTGATTATTATATTTGTTTTTTAAAAATCTCCTCTAATCCTTTTTTAAATCCTAAACTTTAGAGATTTAGAAAAAAGGTCCGAACCGGGATTTGAACCCGAGTCAGAGGATCCACAGTCCTCTATGCTAACCACTACACTATTCGGACCACAAATTTTACTATTTAATATATAACTTAATATACAAAACATTTAAAATACTAAATATATTATATATTATAGACTAAAATATATTTAATAAAGATTAATAATGATAAAAAGCAAAAAAGCAGTAAATGAGATAATTAGTACTATAATTATAATGCTTATTATGGTAATTGTTGTTGGAATAATTATTACAGGAGTAAGCTCTCAACTTTCCAAAAGCAAAGAAAAGCTAAACTATGATAATTCTATTAAAGTTAGAGATCTTGTCTTTTCTGCAATTATGGAAACCTATAATTCTCCAATTGAAGCAACTAAAGAGATTAATTTCTCTCTTTCTAATCTTGAACTGGTAGTTGATAGTGATACTGAAACTATAGAAGTTTGTTTTGTTGGCAAAAATCTGAAATTTTTTGCAGATGGTAAAAGATTAGAAGAAGATAATAACAAATATTCTTACAGGGTATTACAAAAGGTTTGTTCAGGAGTTGCTTTTGAAAATATTGATTTGATAAGAAGCATTACACTTAATAACAAAGAACAGGCAAGGCTTGTCTTTAAGAAGATTACTGAAAATAAGATTTCTGTTTCTGTAGATAATGAAACTAGTGCTTCTTGGTATACACAAAAGAACGAATATATCTATGATGAAAATGCAGGAGAGTGGAAATACAGAAAAAAGATATTGATTAATAGTGGTAATGTCTTAGGAAATTTAAATAATGTCCCTGTAACAATCACATTAACTGATGAAGATCTTAAAAACTTTGCTAACAATGACGGCTCTGATCTTTTGTTTACTCTTTCTGATGGAGTAACTAAGCTTAAGAAGAAAATCACAGATTATGATCACGAGACAGGAGAACTTACTGTTTTACTAACAATTCCAAGTTTTAATGTTGGAAAAGACGTTAATGTTTATACTTATGAAGAAAAGACAAGAAAGAAGATTACTATTAATCATGCTAAAGTTGATGGAGACCTAGTTGATTTTCCTGTATTAATCTCAATTAGAGATGAGAACCTTGTATCTCTTGCTAAAGAAGATGGGTCTGATATTTATTTTACGCTCTCTGATGGCACTACAAGACTAAAAAGAGAAATTGAAAGCTTTACAGATATTAATTTATTTAGAAAGAAGATCACTATTAATCATACAAAAGTTGATGAAGATCTAGTTGATTTTCCTGTATTGATCAGTATAACTGATAGCGATCTTGCGACATATGCAAAAGAAGACGGATCAGATATTTACTTTGCAATAGATAATGGACACCCAAAGCTCAAAAGAGAAATTGAAGATTACAATTCAGAAACAGGAACACTTGTTGCTTGGGTAAAGATACCAAGTCTTTCCTCAACAGCAGACACTAACTTCTATATGTATTTTGGGGATGAAACAGAGAGCAACAGCAACGACACAGATGTTTGGGATGTAAATTATGCAACCGTTATGCATTTCACAGAAAATGTAAAAACAAATGATACAAATGCATTTTTTGATTCCACAATAAATAATATGACTGGGCAATTAAAAAATTTCAGTTTTGATGAAAACTCAAATACTGGTGTTTCTGGCAAAATAGGAAATTCGGTTCTTTTAGATGGAATAAATGATTATATTCAAATAAAACAACCAACTATTGGAGGTTATATAACATATTCTCATTGGATAAATAAGAATTTTACAAATCAAAGAAGAGCAACAAGAACAGGCAAAGGGAATATTTCTTCTAATTATATTGTTATTTATAATGGTAATAATTTTGGTTTGTATTTAGGAGGGGGAAGCCCCTCTCCTGGATTTCACTTTACAAAAAGTAATGATCTCAAATTGAATGATTGGAGCTTAGTAACTTGGACTTATGATAAAAACACTCTAAATTTATTTATTGACGGGGTTTTTAAAAGATCTGTTGCAGTTTCTAGAACAACAGATATAGACAATAGTGATTTATTTTTAGGAAGAAGTTATGGTTGTGAACCTCCTACATGTTATGAGTATTTTTTAGGAGGTATCGACGAATTAAGAATATCTACCACTTTACGATCAGATGCTTGGATAAAAACAGAATATAATAATCAAAGTTCTCCTGAAGACTTTTATTCTGTTGGGGCTCTAGAAGATATAGCAACTAATCTTGTTACTTGGGTAAAGATACCTGAACTTTCCTCAACTACAGACACAGACATCTATATGTACTTTGGAGATGAAAATGAAAGCAACAGCAACGACACAGATGTTTGGGATGATAATTATGTTGGGGTTTGGCACAATAATAATTACAATGCAAATTCTATAAAAGAAAGTAAAACAGGATTAGCAAATGCAACAAAATCAGGAAATTATCCACCCACTCAAATAAATGGAAAAATTGGCTATGCACAATATTTTAATGGGAAAAAAAGCGGGGAAATTACAACACCAATTACTAATGTTTCTTATACTAAAGCAACAATTTCTTTTTGGGTAAACTTCAAAAAAGCAGCTGGTTCGCCAGGAGATCAGATTTTAGGTTCCCAATATTGGACAAATAATAACTTTGCTTTAAATCAACACACTAATAATTATAGATTATTATTATCTATAGGAAATAACAAATATGGAGCCCATTATAACGCATTTTCAGATACTGATACTTGGTATTATTATTCTTTTACATATGATAGTGATCAGACAGCATGGGCTGATGCTTTAAAACTATATACTAATGGTGTTGTAAGAAATATAACCACTAGCACTGGCGAAACTGATCCATTATCTATATCTAGCTCCTATTATCTAAAAATGGGAAAAGGTGGGTATTTTAATGGGCTATTAGATGAAGTGCGTATTTCTGATATTTTGCGTTCAGAGTCATGGATAAAAACGGAATATAATAATCAAAGCTCTCCTGAAAACTTCTATTCTGTTGGAGAGATGGCAGATGCTAATGTGATTATTGATATTACACAGACAACCACTAATGCAAGTACCGGAATATATATGTATTTTGGAAACCCTGATGCTAATATTAGCAATCATAATATTATTGATGGAAATAATGTAAATATAGCTATTGGAGTTTTAGAAAAATCATGAACCAAAAAGGATTATCAACAGTCATTAGCACATTAATTTACATATTTATTGCAGTAGTTATACTTGGAGTTGTTACTCTTTCAGCAACAGAACTATTTGGCAATGTTAAGGAAAAAAGTAATTATGATATAATGCTTAAAAATATAACGGCTATCAAAAGCGCAGTAGAAGACGTGGTAGATGATAAAAAGGACATAGAGCTTGTAGTGAAAAGCCCAGGAGAAATAATAATTGATTGTAATAACAACATTATAACTGGAGAAATAGATTACTTTGGCAAATATAAAGATGAAATCGTTGTGATTAATGAGATAGCAACATATAAGAACAATAACATTATGTATTTTGAATATAATCTAAACAAATATAAAAGACTAGTGCTTGATTGTAATGACTTTATTATATCTAACAAAACAACACTAAATATCAAATATCAAGAATATAATGAAGAAAACGATCAGATTTTAATTAACATAGACTGTGTGGAGTGCAGAACATGAATAGCAAAGGTGCAAATGTAATTTTTACTAGCATTATGATAATACTGTTGTCTGTTACTGCAATGATAATTATTATTGGCTTTGTTTTGCCGTTCTTTACATCTCTAAGAGAAGAAATGAAATTTAACCAGAATAAAGAAAACCTGCTTTTGATTAACAAAGAATTTGCAGAATTAAAGACTAACGACATTGATACTTTTAAAAACCTAAATCTTGATGTTGTAGATGAGATTGTTTTTGATGAAAAAACTAACGCAGTTTATATTAAGCAGAAAATATCAAGTAATACTTTTAAAAACTTTAAAGACAGCAATATCGGTAATCTTTCCATTATCAAAGCAAATGGACTAATGACTTTTACCTTATATCTTGAGGGCATTGTTACTTTAGAAAAAACAGTTGTAGTAAATGGAAATTATCCCTTAAGATTAACTATAATAGACATAGTTAACAACATCCCTGTTGTTTCTATCACGCCATATCTTGGGCAAGTGTAATTGACTATCAATCCTAAGATTAGTACTTTTATTGGCGAATTAAATATAACGATAAATGCAACACCAGAAGATGCAAATATCTATTACACACTTGACGGCAGTGAGCCAACAGAAAGTTCAATTCAATATGCCGGACCATTCACAATAACAGACAGTGCAACAATAAAAGCAAGAGGCTATGCTAATGGCTATGCAGAAAGTGCAATCACAAGTAGAAAATATGTTGCAATTCCGCTTATTGATTTTAATTTGTTTACTACTTGGCCAGATGGTAATGCCTTTACTAAAGAATTATTTATTAATGCATATGTTGATCCTGCTGATGCTAATATTTATTATACCCTAGATGGAAACGACCCAACTAAAAACTCTACACTCTATACCGGTCCAATAATAATAAATGATGAAAATGCGACTTTAAAATTAAGAGCATTTAAATATGGATATAAACCAACAGATATAATTACCAGAACATTTTATGAAATTACAGGGCTGTTATTCTATAATAAATATGATACAAATTTTACTAAGGATCTTTCAGATAACAACATAACAGTCATAGAAAATACAAGCAATTTTGATGAAAACGGAGCACATTTTCAAAATAATTATATCCTTATAGAAAACGATTGGAACAACTCTAGTCCTTATCTAAACTTAGGAGTAAACAATTTCACATTTGAAGCATTTTTAAAAGGCGATTACAAAGGACAAATTTATGGTCACAGAGGTTTTATTGGTGGCATAAATATTTTCATAGATGGAGATAGCAAGCTTAATCTTAATATATCCGGTAGCGATCAAATGATAGGATTAAACGGGTCTGCTAGTGATGAAAATTACATTTATATCACAACTACTGGGTCACATAATGTCCAAAAAAGAAGAAAAGATAATTGGAAATTGGTGGCAACTGCAGGAGGACCAAGATCTGGCAGTTCTCCTATTTCTTTTTCAAACCCTTATGCTCTTGCTGTAGATGAAGACTTTGTATATGTTTCTGATTATAGCAATCACAGAATTGTAAAATTAAATATTTCTGATTTGTCTTTTCATTCAATGTTATCTAATGGCCCCGGTTCAGGTAGTAATCAGCTAAATGGGCCTATTGGGATTGCGGTTGATGAAGATTATATTTATGTCGTTGATGCGGTATATCACAGAGTAAAAAAACTAAACAAAGATGATTTCACATTGGTTGCAACATTAGGTGGTACATCTGCCGGTAGTGGAGATTATAAATTTTATAATCCAAAAGGAATAGCAGTTGATGAAAATTATATCTATGTTACTGAAGAAACCTATCACAGAATAAAAAAATATAATAAAAATGATTTTACATTTGTTTCAAAAGCCTGTGGAACAAGTTATGGAACAGGAAATGATCAAATGTATAGACCAAGAGAAGTAACTGTTGATGATAATTATATCTATATTGCAGATCAATCTAACAATAGAGTTATGATTAGAAATAAAGATCATGACATGACTTTTGCAGCCATTATTAAATCAACAGGAAGCCATGGGAGCGACACAAATAATTACACACCAGTAGGAATTACAGATGATGAAAATTATCTTTATCTTTTAACATACGGTAGTAATAAAATAAAAAAAATCAATAAATCAGATTACTCAACAGTTGAAATTTTTGCAGGAAATAACCCTATGCCTGAAAATATCTATACCCCCTTAGGAATGGCCAATGATGGGGAATATCTTTATTATACAGATAGTGTTTTACACAGGATTGTAAAAAGAAGGCTTTCTGATTTTATGGTTGTTGGAGTTCTTGGAGGACCATATTATAGTGCAGCAACCTCTGGATTTTATTTCCCAGAAGATTTGGCTGTTGATGACAATTATTTATATGTTACAAATAATAGTTTACATCAGATTAGAAAATTTAACAAATCAGATTTATCTTGGGTATATACTTATGCCCCAGGCTATGCAACACTTGGTTATCCTGAAGGGATAGCAGTTGATGGAAATTATTTGTATGTTACCACAGGTTACAGTTCAACTGGCCACACACTTAAAAAAATAGACATAAGTTCTACTCCTTGGACAATTGTAGCAAGCATTGGTGGGGCTACTGGCACTGCTGATGATCAATTTAATAAGCCATATTCTGTCACAGTTGATGATACTTATGTTTATGTTGCAGATTATGCCAACCACAGAGTTAAGAAACACCTTAAATCAGATCTTTCTTTTGTATCTCAACTTGGAATTACTGGTTATTCGTCTTATTTACCTAATACTTTGAATAATCCAAGATATATAATTCACGATAATAATTATCTATATATTTCAAATAATGGCAATTCTAGAATATTGAAATATGATACAAATTTTAATTACATTTCTAATATCGGATTTAATGCAGGATATTCAATTGCTGAATTCTTATCTGTTAATGGCTTAACAATTTATGATGGTTATCTTTATGTTGCAGATTCAACCACAGGAATAATAACAAGAAGAAACTTAAATGAATTTGACACTAACATCTCTTTTGTTGGTGTTGGAAAAGATTATAATTTCTTTTATGCCCCCTACTCTGTAGATAGTGATGAAAACTATTATTATGTTGTTGATCCATCAATCCACAGATTACAACAAATTGATAAAGAAACAAACCAAATTGTAAAATATCTTGGGGGGCCATATGCAATTTTAGCAGGCACAAATACTGGTGCAAGAAGTAATTTTTTTAATTTTCCTAATTATGTATTACTTGATGGAGATTATATTTATGTCTCTGACAGATATAATCACAGGGTTGCAAAATACAATAAATCAGACTTAAGTTATATCACTCAATTTGGTACTGGCTCTGCAGGATCAACAACTTCACAATTAAATGGTCCAAGACAACTAGCAATATATGGTAATAATCTTTATGTTGCAGACTTTAGTAACAACAGAATTATGATTTTAGATAAAACAGACATGTCGTATATTACTAGTTTTGGAACAAAAGGAACAGGGAATAATCAATTTACTGGAATCTATGGTGTTGGTGTTGATAATAATTACATATACACTGTAGAATATAACAACAACAGAATTAAAAAAATAAATAAAAATACATTTGCTTATATTTCGCATATTGGAGGAACTGGTTCAGGAAGTGGAGATAATCAATTTAATAGCCCCATGTATTTATCTCTTGATGAAGATAATATTTATGTTGTAGATTATAGTAATCACAGAATTAAAAAACACCTTAAAGCAGATCTTTCTTTTGTTACAGAAATTGGGGTTTATGGCTTTGAAAATGACAACTTTGGATATCCAATAGATGTAAAATATAAAGATGAAAATACATTAATAATTACAGATTCTGGAAATGGTAGATTGAAAATACATAGGCCTTCTGATTTAAGTTATGTTAGTCAAATTAACCTATCAACTTTTAGTAACGATGGAGTTTATCTCCCTAATGGTATAGCTGGCGACAAAGATTATATATATGTTACAGATAGAGAAAACCACAGAGTTATAAAGAAAAACAAATCAGACCTATCTACTGTCGCATCTGTTGGTGGACCAATTTGGGGGCGTGGAGATGATCAGTTTAGTTCACCACCAGGACTTGCTATAGATGACCAATTTGTCTATATTATTGATAATGGAAATTGCCGTATTGTAAAAAGAAACAAATCAGATCTTTCTTATGTATCTAAACTTTCAAACGGTTGTGGGGCAGGAGACACACAAATAATAACAAGCTTTGGAATTGCAGTAGATGATACTTACATGTATATTACAGATAATAGATATCACAAAATAAAAAAATTCACAAAAGACGACTTCACTTTTGTGGCATCAATTGGTGGCAATTCTTCAGGATCAGGAGATGATCAATTTAATTCACCAAAAGGAATTGCAGTAGATAATAATTATATTTATGTTGTAGATATGGGAAATAATAGAATACACAAAAGAAACAAAGATGACCTTTCTTTAGTAACCATGTATGGGGGGTTATCAGGAACTAGTGCATCAAATACCTTTTCTAGCCCTCGAGGCATATCCATATATAAGGGATTGCTATATATCTCTGATTCTGATAATCACAGAATAAAAGTATTTGACACTAATTTTAATTATTTATATACTTTTGGAAGACAAGGTTGGGAAAAAGATATGTTTAATTCTCCAACAGATATTACTGTAGATGATAATTATATTTATATTGCAGATAATGGAAACAACAGAATTGTTAAAAGAGCAATGTCAGATCTTAATAATATTAAAAACATTTCAAAAACAGGATATTTAGGAATACAAGGGTATATAGGTAAAAGTATGAAATCAATAGGAGCAGTTACTGGAGATTCACAAATCGCAATTGTAAGAACAGATGATAATTTTTGTATGTATATTAATGGAGTTTTGGATAGTTGTGAGTCTTTTTATTTATTTCCTACAAGCTTAACATATCCAGAACCTAATGTCCATTATGGTGCTTCAGCAAGAACAACAACTTATAGTTTATCAGAGAACCAAAATTATTACCCACACATAATTGGTAATGCAGGATTGCCTGTGCCAGGAGAAGGGCACATAAAGTATTTGAGGATATTTGATACTAATCTTTCTGGTACAGATATCAATGCCTTATATCAATCATATAAGTGATAACTTATGATACCAAATAAAACACAAGCAATTTCTTTGCTTAAAGAACATATTAAAGAAAAAGCTAATCTTGATCATTCTTTTCTTGTCGGCTATGGGCTTCTTGGAATCTCTAAACTTCTTAACTTGCCAGAAAAAGAACAAGAATATGCTTTTGTGCTTGGGCTACTTCATGATCTCGACCTTGAATGCTTTGGAGAAGACATAAACAAGCACACTCTTGTTACTGAAAAGATTTTACAAGAAAAAGGCATTAACCAAGAACTGATAGAGGATATCAAAAGCCATAATGAGGCTGTGGGTGTCAAAAGAAATAGCGACTTGAGAAATGCACTATATTCTCTTGATGGGCTAACAGGTATAATCAGAGCATATGTCTTGATGAGACCTGACAAAGACATCTCTAAAGCAGAAACAAAGTCTATTCTTAAGAAACTAAAAGATAAATATTTCGCGGCAGCAGTCAATAGAGAACAGATATATTTGTGTGAGAAAACTCTAGGAATAGATATAGAAAAATTTGTATCTGCTGCTTTAGAAGAAATAAAGAGAAACTATGTTCTATTTTAGGAGTAAATTAGCTTTTGCTCTTATCTTTTTTGGATATTTTGACAAATAATTCTGTAACTTACTTTTGTCTATCTTCTTTTTAAGCTCATTAATCACATCTTTAGATAAAGGTTCATTATAATATATAAAATCTATTAAGGTCTTTTCATAATCAGAAACAGGAATATATATATCATAATATCTAATATATTCTATGCCAAAAAAATACTTTCTAGAAATCCTTCTTAATATAACATTGCTTCCTTGTATTGTTCTTAACCCTGATTTTATTTTATTAGTGGTGATTATTATTGGATTAGTCTCTTGCTCATGTAAATTTCTTAAAGACAATGCTTCTTGCAAACCATAGTAGGCAGGAGAATAAGCAAAGACACTGTACATTAGATCTTTATTAAAAGAATAAACTCCGTTTGTTAGTCTTACAATCTTATTGTCTCTTACAAGATTATGTAATAATAAATCAAGATAATTATTGCTAATCTTTTCTTTAGAAAATAATCTTAAAATATCTTTTTTAGTGAAAATATGCTCTCTTTCATAAGCATTTCTTAGTTTTTGTTCATAGATCATTTTAAAGTTTCCTTTTTATTTCAGATAACAATTGCGAAAAGCTAGGGATTGCCCCTAAATAAACTATTGCTTTTAGATTTTTTTCATCTTCAGGAGTATCCCAAGAATCTATTGTTTCTTTAAATTTTCTTTTTTGTTCAGCTGAAAGATTTACTAAAGACGTAAGATAATAGACATCATAGACATCTCTTATAAGCATTCTGTTTTTATATGCTAAAGCTTTTTCTAGAAGCAACTCTTCTGGAGATAGACAAAAGACCGTCATTGAAGAACCATCTATGTTTTGATATTGCTTTATTGTTTTGTTTTTAAAGATTTGATTATTTCTTTCTAATAGCCTTATCTCTAACCTTACTTCTACATTTTTATCTGTAATTTTTGCAAAAACTACATTATCTGTTTTTTTAAATTTTATAAGGTCTAGGTTCTTGGCTTGTAATCCTTCTTTAAGATTTTTTACTAGATCTTTTTTATCATAATAATAAAGATCTATGTCTTCAGAAAACCTATTGCCACCATAACATCTCCAAATGGCTGTGCCTCCATGAAACACTGCTTCTGGGAAAATTGTATAGATTATTTTAACTAACTCATCTTGACAACTAGCAATATTTCTGTGTAGTTGTTTTTTTAAGCGATTATAGAGGTTTATTTTCATAAATATGTTGAATACCGAAACTTATAAAAATATATAAGTTTAGGTATCGGCTTACTTGTTATTTATGTTTTATAAAAACTAAATAGCTTTTAAGAAACCAACTTAAAAAATAAGAATCATCTTCTTTTACTTGTGATCTCTCTAATGCTGAATAATAGCTTTTTCTGTTTTTATAATCAATAATAAAAAGAGGACAATTGTTGTTATTTAAAATAATGTTCATTAATAATCTTGTAATTCTGCCATTGCCATCACCAAAAGGATGTATCGTAACTAGTCTTAAATGCACTAATCCTGCAAGAATAACAGGATTGTATTTTGATTTATTTTTATCATACCACTTAAAGAAATCACTTATTTCTGCTGAAAGCTCTGCAGGGCTAGGAGGCAAAAACTTACAACCAGATATACCTACTTGATAATTTCTGATCTTTCCTGCTATGTCTTTTTTTGTATCTTTAAATAAATAATAATGCCAATTTATTAGATTTTGATAACTTATCTTTTGGCTTTTTTTAATAAGTTCTAAAAACAACTTCTGATGAGATTCTATCTCCTTAATGTCTCGCATAGGCTTTTGAGGAGAAATCTGATCTTTAAGCAAAAGATAAGAGTCTTTTAGGCTTAGGGTATTTCCTTCTATTCTGCTTGTATTATATGTAAATTTTACAGCAAAATCAAACATTTGATTTTCCTGAACAGTTTTTGGTATTTTTGATTTTTGAGTATTTTGCTTAGATATTTGTTCAGATATCTTCTCTAACTGTTCTTGTTGAGAAGAAATAAAGAAATCTAATTTTTGTGTTCTAAGGTCTGTTGGTAACTCTATACCTATATATTTGTCAAGATTCTTATAGCCTTTTTTAGATCTTAAGGTCATATGTAGATAATAGGCTTTTTTCGTGCCTTTTTTCTTTTTAATTACTGAAACCATATATATGTTATACCAACACAAATTTAAAAATAGAGTGGTTTTTAACAAAATGTGTTGGTATGAGCCTTAAGAGAAAAATAAGAAAAAGAAAATAATTGTTTTCTTTTAAACAATTATCCTAATAACTCATCTAAAGTGGATGTAATATCAGAGATGCCTTTTTCAGAACCACATGATTTTAAAACCACTTTGCCTGTCTTGTCTAAAACAACAAAAGAAGGTATGTAGCTACAAGATTCGCCAGTTATGGTGTCAAAATCTAGAGTTGTATTATACCCTTGTGCGATATTGTCTACAACAAAGAGCTTATCATCTATTACATTTACCCATAAATTTGCAGAATCTTTGTAGTTATCCCATATCTGTGTTTTAAAATCAGGGATCGTTGCCTGACAATGTCCGCAGTATGTTCCTACAAAAAATATTACTGCTGGTTTTCCTTTGAAATCATCTATTGTGCTTTCCTTGTTTATTCTGTAGTCTTCAGCAACTTTTACCTTTGCTTGTTCTTCCTCTAAAGCTTTTTTTTGTGCTTTTGCTTCAGCCATTTGCTTTAAGACATCTTCTTTGTTTACAAGCCCAATACCAGGAACAGCAACATGCTCTCCTGTTGTTGTGGTATAGATTGGCATGTCTTGGCCTTCAATAGTCATTGTGATCTCATAAAGACCATCAACAATCTTTGTTTCTTTAACTACAACTTCTGGTAATTGGAAAGCCTCTTTTAGAAAAGAAATAGTATCATCAACTACCTTTTGGTTTATTTTTGTTTCTGTAGAACCAACCAATCCTATATTCCCAGTCATTGGTGAATTGCTAGTTTCTGTCTTATTGGTTATTGCAAATAATACTGATATTATTAAAGCAATAAACAGAACTGCAGAAATCAATTGCCAAAAAAATATTTTCTTTTTTGAGCGTCTTGGACTTATTATAGATTCTTCTTTATCATCAATTGTAGCCATGTTTTTTTCCTCCAAAATAAATAGAATATAAATTATTAATATATTTAGGTTAAAAAAGAAATATAAAGGTATTTTTTTAGAAAGGCCTTTTTAAAATAAGCTAAAAAAGAAGTTTTTTATGCCATCAAACATGTAAACTTCAACAAAAGACCCTAAGATCAAGAAAAATACAGCAAATGCTAGTAATATTATACAATATCTAAAAAGATAAAAAAACCTGTCAGAATCTAACTTTTCAGATTTAATACTCATAGCAAGCATTGTCCCTGAAATTACAGCAAAGAAATAACATAATGCTTCTATAATCGTGTGTAACGAAACACTAAGCAATAATGGGAAAAGAATAGATAGTAATTTCACACCATATACTTTACTATAGAATAATGCATATTGACTAAAAGAAACTGCCCAATACATTGCGTTCCAAACAATCATTAGTAAAGCACCTAATGGAAAAATTAAGGCAATGATAAAACAAACAATCATTACTGAAAAATTATTCTTTAAGATATCAAAAAATATACTTGTTTTTTCTAAGCCTGCAAAACCAATACTTCTATTTGGCATGAGTGCTGTGTTCCAACCTTGCTCACTAAATAATTTCGCAGAAAAATCAACAGGCATAACTGTAATTAAAGTAATAACAACAAGCATTATTCCTATGAAAAAAAACATGTAAATATTAATTGTTCTTTTATTTTCTTCATATAAGTCTTTTAAGTAAAATTTATTACGCTCTTTTATTTTTATCTTTGTAAGAGAAACTCCCTTTGCTTCAACTTTTTGGGTTCTTCCTGCCAATAAAACATTTCTGTTTGTTTCTTTCATTGCTATTGGCGCAAGAAAGATAGTTAGGAAAAATACAGAAAACAAACCAGCATTCTCACGGAATAAAAGAAGTGCAGCTCCAAAACTTAGCATAGTTCCTACTATAGTATAGGCAATAGTCTTGAAAGAAGTATTAAAAAAATTTGCGAAAAAATTAGGAACGCTATTGATCATCTTAGAGATTTTAAATATAAAATCCTTAAAGGTTAATTTCTTTTTAACCTCTTTTTTTACTCTTGTTACATCTTTCCCTTTTTTTCCAGATACTGATAATTGTACAAGTTTGGTTTTTGTTCTTTTTCTAGTCTCTTTTTTACTATTGTCCTCTTCTGAAGGATCTATCTTTCTAGAAAGAATATTAATTTGGTTTTTGTCTGTCATTTTATTTCCATATGAACTTGTAATTATCAATAAAAATAAAAGAGAAAATAGTTTATAAACATTACCTTTTAGAACTTGGGTAAAGCCTTGTGGTTTTGCCTTTAGAAATTAAGGGCTCTAGCCTTTTCAGGAAATCTTTAGAGAAAAGGCCATCATTAACTGCCTTTGAGAAATTAAAAGAATTGACTTCAGCTATCATCTCCCATACATGATTTTCTTTTAATAGCCTTTCAAAGACTTCTCTTTCTTTTGTATCTTTTTCAGGAATTGAATAGTTTTCATATTCTTTTACTAAAATGGAATTGCCATCTTTACCATACACCCTTTCAGAATTGTTGGCTTTGGAATAATTGACAAGAGCCTCTTTTAGCTTTTCTAGCTTTGGATCAAGCTTACTAAGAACATCTTTTTTTTCATTAGTTAGTTTTAGATATTCAGAAACTAATTTAACGCCATCATCATTTAGATACTCGTTAGCAGGCAACTTTTTTAGCTTAAAGGCATGAGACTTAACAGGACAAATTTCCTTAAAAGCACACCAATCGCAAAGAGCAGATTCTTTTGTTGGAAAGTCATTAGTTATTTGCTTTCTTTCTATCTCTTGAATTACATTGATTACTTCTTTTTCTAGAACTTCAAGATCTTTATCACTTCTTGAAGAGCGCATTTCCATATTAAATGCTAGAAAATGCCAGACAAGATCTACTCTTTTAACTGTTGGATACATTCTTTTTATGGCTATTGTGTAAAGAGCAAGCTGTTTGTCTTTATCTACTTCTTCTTGGGTCTTTAAAGCATTGTTGGTTTTGTAATCGTGTATTTCAAAATGCTCTTCATTTATCATTGTTAGCCTATCTATATAACCTATCAGATCATAGGCAGTTCCATAATCATCAATAAACCTTAAGGTAATTTCCATTTCTAGGGCAATTGTCTTTCCTTCATCAAAAGGATGATATTTCTCATAGTATTCTGTTAGAAACTTCTTGCCCATTTCTTTGTAGTGTTTTGGAGTGTAATCTTGCCTAACAATCTCTATTGTTAAATCATAATTCTTTTCCCATTCTTCTGAATAGTACTCTAATATTTCCTCTAGGGAATTAAGCTTTGTAAATTTTAAATCTTTATAGAGCTTTTCCAAAGCCAGATGCACCATAGAACCTAAGAATGCCTCTATGCCCTTTTTTTCTTCAATCTCTGGTTTTTCTATATACTGGTAATAGAATTTTTTTGGACAACTTTTGTAAGTTTCTATTCTTGAATGTGAATATCGCATATAGTAATTAAGAATAAAAGAATATATATAGTTTTTGGGAGTAGATGTCCAATGCGAAAATTAAATTTGTTTCGTTTGATTATGATTTTTAGTAACTTTGCTTTTAGTAACTTTATTATAAAGAAAAATAAATAAAATTCCACCAATTAATGTAATTGCTGACAAAATCAAAAACAATGGATCTGTTACAGATTTTATGCCACTTCCGATATATGCTAAACTAAGACTTCCACTAACATGTCCTAAGATAATTAATGGAATAAATAACTTTGCAGAAAGATTTGAAAGACCTGCAAGATAGGATATTTCATCATCTGGAAACAAAGGCAAGAAATATGCTAAAAATAATAACACTTTGCCTTTCTCAAATAAGTAATTATATTTTTCTTGTGTTTTTTTCTTAACTACTTTTTCTACTATTTTTTTGCCGATATATCTTGCTATATAAAAAGCAATAATTGTTCCTATTACTCTTCCTATAAAATTATATAATGCACCAAGCCATAATCCAAAGATATAGCCCCCTGCAATTGAAACTACATAATGACTAATTGGAGTTATTACAACTTGTAATATTTGTAATAAGATAAATACAACTGGTGCTAAACTACCAAAAGAACTTACATATTCTCTTATTGCTTCTTGATTTGAAAAAAATGCAGACGGAAATAAATATCCAATAACTAATAAAATTAAAGGGATAATTAATAAAATCCACCAAACGTATTTTGTAATTTTAGCCACAGAAATATTAATGAGAATTATAATATAAATCTTTCGGAAAAAAACAAAAATCTGTTCGCACTGGACAGCTACCCTCTCTCCCCCGAAAATACCCCCCTTTTGTGAAACAATATATTATTGATGATCATAAATCACAATTTAAAAGTGGGGAAATTCGACCGCTTCATAAACAAAGACAAATAATTATAGAAATAAAAAAAATAAAAAGTGAATGACTATGAAAATAAAAGAAATGGCTTGCGAAAATAGGCCACTTGAAAGACTTCTCTATTGCGGAGCAGAAAGCCTTTCACAAGCCGAGCTTCTGGCTCTTGTTATTAAGACCGGGACTAAAGAAAATAATGTTATTGACATCTGTCAGGAAATATTTTCTAAATTCTCACTTAAGGATATTGGAAACATACCAATAACTGAACTTGAGAAAATCAAGGGAATTGGAAAAGTCAAAGCTTGCCAGATTAAAGCAGTTTTTGAAATATCTAAAAGAATATTAAGTTCTGAGAAGAAAACACTTAATAGCCCAAAAGAGAAAACAAAGATTGTTTCTGCCACAGATGTCTATAATCTTTTGTTTGATGTTTTTTTTGGAATAACACAAGAAAAACTTGTAGCTATCTTCTTATCTCAAAGAAACGATGTCATAGACTATAAAACAATAACAACTGGAACAAGCAACCAAACATTAATCTCTTCAAAAGATATTGTCTTAGAGGCAATGAGGCATGGAGCAGATGGGATCATTATTGCTCATAACCACCCTAGTGGCATATGTGAGCCATCAATTGATGATAAGATGGCAACAGAAGCATTAAAGAAATCAGCAAAATTGATGGATATACGACTTATTGATCATGTCATAATTTCAGAAAAAGAAATATTCAGCTTTAGAGAAAAGGAGTTGTTATGACATGAACAAAAATGAATAATAATTAGTAGTAAAGAAATAATTTTAAGAATAGTAATTAATACTTAAATCTGTTCTCATACTTTTTATGGCAAAACCACTCAATGATTATAGAAATAACTTCTATTTCTCTACCACGAATAGTATAAGTCAATCTCCAGCCATTTGATAAATTATATTTCCATAAATTAGAATACAATTCTCTATCTTCAAAACGAGTGCTATATTTTAAATCATTATATAATATTTCATGGCATATAAAATGCAATACTTGACTTTTTTGTGAATTTGAAGAAATAGCAGTATTAATTATTTATTTTTCAAAAAACTTTTTAAAAAATCTTTTTTGAACTTCTCAAAGGTTCCTTTTTCTATGTGTTTTCTTGAGTCTTCCATCAAGCGATGAATAAACCTAATATTGTGCTCAGACAAAAGAATCTTTGCTACAGGCTCATCAAGCCTATAAAGATGATGAAGATAAGAGGTTGTGTGGTTTTTACAAGCATAGCAATCGCATTCTTTTTCTATAGGCTTGAAAAGATGAGCATTATAACTTTTGCCAATCTTTAATATTCCGTTTCTTGTAAAGATAACACCATGCCTTGCCATCTTTGTTGGATAGATAGAATCAAAGCAGTCTACTCCCTTACCTATTGAAAGAACCATGTCTTCAGGAGAGCCAACACCCATCAGATATTTTATCTTATCATAATCAAGATGCTCTAAAGAATAATCAATTGCTTGAAACATTCTTTCTTTGCTTTCGCCTATAGCAAGACCACCAATAGCAAGCCCATCAAAGCCCATATCGTTGATCTTAACAGCACATTCTTTTCTTAGGTCTTTATAGGTTCCACCTTGGACAATGCCAAAAACTTTTTGATTTTTATTCTTGTGGCTATCAAGACAACGCTTTGCCCAAGCAATTGTCCTTGTTGTTGCTTCTTGAAATTCTTTTTTTGTATGGTCGGGACCAAGAACATGATCAAGAACCATAGCAATGTCTGAGCCAATAATGTTTTGGTTCTCCATTAGCTTTTCTGGAGAAATGAAATGAGGTTCTCCTGAAAATGGAGATCTAAACTTTGCTCCTTTGTCGTTTAGAGAAATCAAAAACTCAGGATCAAGCAACTGAAAACCACCAGAGTCTGTAAAGATTGGATTTTTCCAGTTTATGAAATTATGATAGCCACCTGCTCTTTTTATGGTTTCAAGGCCTGGCTTTAAATAGAGAAGATAAGCATTAGAGATAAAGCACTGTGTTTTTGCATTTTTAAGAACATCAAAAGTTAGAAACTTGCCTGCTCCTTTAGTTACTACAGGCATATAGAAAGGAGTCTTGATCTTTCCGTGATGCGTCTTAAACTCGCCACAGCGTGCTGTTTTGGTTTCACTAGTTATCTTAAACATAATATTTCTTATCCTCTAAATTCATTAAAACAATTAACTTCATTAACTTAGAAAACTCATAATCGTTTCTATTTAGGTAACATAAAATTTATTTGCTATTTGGTAGTAAAAGCATAGTTTTTATGTGTTTTTAGTGCTTTATAGCACTTAAATATATATATTTTGGTTCCTCAGTTGTCCAAGATTTAGTGTTAAAATGTCCAATTTCTAAAAATCAAAACACACAAAACTCCAAATAATATATATATCCCAAATCTTGGGAGATTATCAAAGATTGGAAGAGCTTTTAATTTTAATGATTTTGCTCTTGATATGTCTTCTTTTTCAAGAACTGTTCTTTTACCTAATTTTAGTTTTGTAATTAGCTCTTTTTTTGCAAACTCGCTAGCAAAGACATCTCCTTCTTCAAGTTTTGATATTGGTTTTTGCTTTAAGTAAATATGCCTTTTAATCTCATCTTCAAAAATAATTATTATGCTACCAAAAAACATTGGAGGAATCGTGATATAAACAATTGTTGGCATGTCTCCAGTACTTGTTGCAAAAATCACAAACACTAAAAACACCAAAAATAAAATCATAGATTTAAAGATCTTTGATTTTTTCTTTTTCAAAAGCCTTTTGTTTATTTTTATTTTTTTATTAAGCTTAATTGCATAAGAAATTGAAACAAACATTACTGATAGTAAAGAAGAAACAATAATTACCCAAAAAATAAATAATTGATTATTAAGATATGGTAAAATCAGGTGTATTCCAATAAACAGCTTTATGTCGCCACCACCTATTTTTCCAAAATAATATGCAAAATATCCAAAAAGATAAATACCTACAGCAATTAGAATTATCGGTATAAGAGTTTTAAAAGGATAAGTAAAGATATTTATGATCAGACCAATAGCTATAAGAGGAAGACTTATCCAATCGTAGATATATCCTGTCTTATAGTCAGTATATGCTGCTAAAGCTACTGCTACTAACAACAGAATTATTCTAATTATAAAAATAGTCTCAAACATCATTTTCACTTATTTAAATCTTAATTTTTTCTTCTTCATTCCTTTCATATTTGCAAATTGAGACATATCGACTTTTGACATATCAATGTTTTCAGGGTCTTTGCCCTCAAATTGCTTTGCTAGCCCTTCCATTTTCTTGCTGTCCATTCCTCTAAACATTTTCTTCATCTTTTTTATGTGAGAAGATAATTCTTTAATATCTTCTATCTTTGTCCCTGAGCCTTTTGATATTCTAGTCATTCTAGAATGTGTTAAAAAATCAGGGCCATTATTTAGTTCTTCTTTTGTCATTGATGAAAGAATTGCCCTATATTTAGTCATCTTCTTTTCTCCAAGCTCTTTTTGCTCATTAGTAATCTTGTTACCAATACCCAAGAAACCCATAACTTTGCTAAATGGCCCAAGCTTTTTAGAAAATTCAAGCTGTTGTTTAAAAATACCAAAAGTAACATTACCTTTCATGATATCTTCTGGATTGATATCTTTCATCTTTGCCATTTCTTCTTCTGTTGTTGCATCTGCTATTTTTTCCATCAGGCTTTCAAGATCACCAAAGCCCAGAACTCTTGAAAGATATCTGTTTGCATCAAAGATTTCAAAGTCGTCTGCTTTTTCTCCAGTTCCTATAAAGTAGATTGGAGATTTTGTAATATAACAAGCAGTTAATGCACCTCCACCTTTTGCAGAACCATCTAGTTTTGTGATGATAACCCCATTAACACCAATAGCATTATTAAAAGCAGTTGCTTGATCTTTAACTGCCTGGCCGATATCTGCAGATATCACAAGTAAAGAAAATTTAGGATTTAAAACAGAGTCTATTTCTTTAATCTCTTTAACAAGCTCATCATCTAGAGCACTTCTTCCTGCAGAATCTACAATTATTAGATTACATCCATTTTTTTTATGAAAATCAAGTCCTTCTTTTGTAACCTTTTGAGCAGATTTTTCATTTTGGTTACCATAGAAAGCTACTCCAACCATGTCAGCAAGTTGTTTTAATTGTTCATAAGCTGCAGGCCTAAAAGTATCTGCACAAATAACACCAACCTTAAACCCTCTTTTTTTATAGAACTTAGAAAGCTTTGCAGCAGTTGTTGTTTTACCTGATCCAAACAACCCGCAAAGAAGAATTGTCTCTGGGTTTTCAGGCAAAGATGTCTTTACTTCTCCTCCGATATATTTTAGAAGCGTTTCATAGCACAACCTAACAATATGTTCTTTTCTTGTAATTCCTGATGGAATATCTTTAAATGCATTTTCTTCTATTTCTTTTGAGATATTTAGAACTAATTGTATATTTACATCTGAGGATATTAAAGCCCTTTGTATCTCCTTAATTACCTCTTTAATAAGCTCTTTATCCACATGCATTGAATTCTTGATTTTATCAAGAGCATCTCTTAGTTTTTCGCCTAGTCCCATATTGAATCAATTAAAATATATTTTAGTATATATTTAAAGAAACAAATAGAATATAAATATATTTAAGAAAATTATTTTAGCATTATTATTCTAATTCGGCTACCACGTGTTTTAAATACTGTTCCTGGTATTTTTGAATTAGACAATAATGTCGCATCTGCTATTTCTGATTTATCTTCTGTTTCTGAAAAATTAGAGATTACAACTAAACCTACTGCAAAAGCAACTATTAAATATATTGAAAATATTATTTTTAATTTTTTGTTCATTTTTTTAATATTTTAATACATAATTTAAGTTACTTACATTTTTTAAAAATATCTAATTACAAAAAAAATAAAAAATAGCGAATTATTCAAGCTTTATCTTGCCAAAGAAGCCTTTAGGGAAATATATTAGTATTACAAGTAATAATAATGCAAAAAGAATCTGCCTACCTGGCCCAACAATGCTTGATGGCAAGCCAACAAATCTAAGTGTTTCAGGTATCAATGTTAATATGATTGTTGCTATGATTGTTCCTTTAAGACTTGCAAGACCACCTATCATTAATATTGATATGACAGGGATTAATGCCACGAAAGTAAAAGAAGAAGGGTCAATAAAAGTAATAAAATGAGCATAAAGAGAACCTGCAATCCCTGCAAAGAAAGCAGAAATCATTAATGCTATTGTTTTTATCTTAAATGTGTTTTTACCAAGAGCCTGAGCTAATGGCTCATCATCTCTTGTAGCTTCTAGAACCTTGCCAAACTTAGATTCTACTATTCTTTTAATTGCAAGATAACTCAAAACAAGTATAACTAAAGTAAAAATCAAAAACTGAAAATTCGTATTAAGAACTAAACCAAAAAGATTTGGCTTTGGAATGCCATAGATACCAAAAGGCCCTCTCGTTAGAGTTATCCAATTGACTAAAACTGCATAAACTAAAAAAGAAAAAGCCATAGTTGATAATGCCAAATAGTCTCCTTTAAGTTTGTTTGTTGGAATAGATAAAAGAAATGCAAAGATAGAAGGGATAATTGCAGACAATATAAAAGCAATTAGAAAAGGAACACCATTAACTGTTAATAATGCAGATGTGTAAGCACCTATTGCAAAGAAAGCAATATGCCCAAAGTTAAATAAGCCTGTGTAACCTAAAGCAACCTGTAAAGATAAGCAAAGAATAATTTGTATTGCAACAATTATTACTAAATATATTAGATATTCTAAAATCATTTTTTCCAACTCGCTTTTTTACCTAATATCCCGCTTGGTCTAAATAACAAAAATGCAAACAATAGCATAAAGGCAATAGCATCTTTATAACCACTTGGTAAAAACCAAACCCCAAAGTTTTCAATTGTGCCTAAAAGAAAAGAACCCAAGATTGAACCTGGAACAGAAGTGATCCCCCCAACTATCGCACCAGTAAAACCTTTTACCATAAGATTGCTGCCCATTGTCGGCTCTAGATTATATTCTAAGGCAACAAAGATACCTGCTATTGCTCCAAGAGCTGAACCAATAACAAAACTATATGTAAATAACTTCTTTGAAGAAATACCAAGCATCTCAACAAGTGTGCCTGACTCTGAAACAGCCCTTAGCTTTTTACCAAGTTCTGTTTTCTTCATAAGCAAAAACAAAAGAGCAAACAAAACCAAAGAAGAAACTATGATTGCTATTTGCAAGGGAGTTATTACTGCACCCAAAAAAGAAATTGAGTTATATCTAAAAGGCAATATTATTTTTAGATCAGCTCCAAAGATCATCAATATCAAGGATTCAATTAAGATTAATAAAGCAATACTAGCAATAAGAAGAATTGATGCAGAAGCCTTCTTTTCTCTTAGTCTCTCATAAATCAAAAGATTAGAAAGATAACCAAGCAAGCCTCCACCAATAATTGTTAGAAAAATAGAAAGATAAAAATTAATTCCAATAACATTAAAAAAAGTAAAAAGAAGATAGCCAGAAGCAACAATAATTGCACCATGAGCAAAATGGACAAACTTGTTTGTGGAATAAATCAAAGAAAAACCACAAGCCACTAACGCATAGATAGCACCAGCAATTAGACCATTTATTAGCAATTGTAGAAACATCTTTTTTTCCTTTTATATTAATAAATATATATTTAGAAAAAGATATATAAAGTAATTGGAAAGCAATTAGAAAAAAGAAAAAAAGAAAAAAAGAATGATTTCAATTACTGAAATCATTCAAAAGAAATTTTTTCTTTAGATACTTCTGCGGGGTAAAGATTAAACCCAAATTCTCTGCCATCTTTGGTTACATCCCCAAAGATTCCTGAATAAACCTTTATTTTATTTAAGCCATTGATTATTCCTTCTCTGTTTGCTGAACCTTCCTCTATTGCTTTTTTAATCAACATAACTGTATCATATCCTGTTGCTGCATAATGGTCTGCATCTTTACCGTATTTTGCTTTGTAGTCTTCTTTAAATTTTGTTGCTGGGTTTGATGATTCTGTGTTGTAGAAACTTGGAATGCCTGCATATATCTCTTCAGAACCTAATGTATTCCTTATGTCTGGAAATGCAGAGGTTGATGGTGCAAAGATTACAACATCTAAATTATACTCTTTTATTTGTTGAATACATTTTGAGATGTGTGAACTAAAACCAACAACTAATATTCCATCTACTTTTGCTTCTTTTAATTTAAGTATTGAAGTACTGTAATCTGTATTTGAAATTAAAAAAGACTCTCCAATTACCTCCCCATCGAATTCTTCTGTTAATGTGCTAAACATTGCTGCTCCGAATTCATCATTTAAATATATAATGCCCATCTTCTTGATACCCTTTTCATTTGCTATCTCTATGATTGGAGGGATCTCTTGCTTTGCTGTTGGGAAATATCTATAAGCGTTGTCGTATTCTGTTATTAATTGTGGAGATGTTGCAACTGTTGCTATTATTGGAGTTTCTGTTGTGTTTGCTATTGGTATTACTGCAGCTGAGACTGAAGCCATTGCAGATATTACTACATCTGGTTTTTTTAGTTCAAGATTATTGAAAGCATTTACTCCTTCTGCAGGAGCACTTTTACTATCTTCTATAATCAATTTAACCATTTTGCCATCTATTCCGCCTTTTGCATTTATCTCATCAACTGCCAATAGAGCACCATTCTTTAATGCCTCTCCTGCAAATGCTGTGGTTCCTGTTAATGGCAAAATTGCACCTATTTCTATGGTTTCTTCATTACTTGGATTTGTAAGAACTATATCACCTGTTATTGGAGACACATCTGTTTGTATATTCTTTTTTTCTTTATTACTTAAGTTTGTAAAAACTAATACACCTACTATCAAAACAATTAAAACAACGAAAGCTGAAAATATAATTTTTTTTGAATTAATTTTTTTCATATTTTTTACCCCCTTTATTTGTGGCAATTTGTTTTTTTGCATCCCTCGTGTCGCCACTGTTTACGAGTTCATTTGTTTTAGTTACTAAATATGTATTGTTTTAGAATTAGTTATATGTGTGTCGTAAAAATATTACGACTTTATAAAAGTTACCATACAAATCATATTTATGAACTCGCAAACTCTACCATTATTGGATTTAAAAAAATTGGAGAATATAGATATAAAGAAGAACCATTCAAAGGTGTATTTCTCACTACTTAAATTTGGCCATCTTGGTATCTCAGATCTTGTAAAAAAAACAGGAATATCTAGAAGCTATATTTATGACATCTTAGATGAACTAATAGAAAAAGGACTTGTTGGAAACTATACTAAAAACAACACAAAAGTGTTTTTTGCAGATGACCCAGAAAAACTTCTTAAATTAATAAATAAAAGAGAAGAAGAAATTAAAATTTTAAAAGAAGATTACACAAAGATATTACCAACCTTAGTATCAATTAGTAGCCAAACAGAAAAAGATGAAATATTTTCTTATGAGGGAAAGAAAGGGATAAAAAATATATATGATGACATTATAAAAACAGGAAAAGATTTCAAATGCTTTGCTGGAGAAGGATTTCCTGCAGATTTCTATAAAGATTTTGTAACCACTTTCAATCTAAGATGCAAGAAGAATAAAATAAAATATCAATTAATATTTTCAGAAGCACTTCGTAAACGAGGACCACTTGCTGTACATAAAGGAGTTACAGAAATAAAATACATGCCTAAAGATTATACATATTCTTTTGCAATGCACATATATGAAGATAAAATATCAATTATAATTTGGAAATCGCAGATAGGAATAGTTATAAAAAGTCAAAGTGCAGCAAAAGGCTTTGAAGACTACTTTGATGTGATATGGAAGATTGCTAAAGAATAAAGAAAGATATCTATAAAGATATCTTTATTCTATGTTCAAAAGGACAGGCGTGCCATTTTCAATAATGTGATAATCTATTTGTGGATTTAATGCTCTGCCTATTGATGGTCCGTAGTTTATTACTGTGCTTGTTAATTTATCATTTAACACAGCATCCACTATACAATCTTTGTTTTCTTTTCCACATTTCTTTACTGCAGAATATAACTTTATTATTCCATCATAGTTTGTTGGTGCAATTGCTGTTACCCCATCTGTATTTCCATATTCTAAATAATAATCATTTGTAAATTTATCTGAATATTTTAATGTGCTGATTATTGTTCCATTTAGATTATTTGTGCCTATTGTTTCTTTTATTTTGTCAGTATATGTATTTGATGCATCCCCGAAGAAAATCATATTATCTAGACCATAATCTAATTTTGCAGCAAGTACTGAAATTGTTGCATTTTCATAAAGATAAGAAAATAACCCATTATATCCTTCATTACTTAATTTAAGTATTACTGTTTTTATATCTTGAACACCAGCTAAGTTTTCTATTTTTACATTTTCTGGTGTATAATAGTTTAATGCTCCTCTTTGACAATCAATACCATTAGTTCCACCAGCGCCATCAAGTACTGCGATCTTTTCTATTCCTTTTGATTTTGCTATTTTTGCATATATTGTACACTCGGCTTCTGCATTTCTATAGGTCTTTAATGAATATTCGTATTTTGTTAAAGGATCTGTTGTATATGCACTATAAAGTACAGCTATATCATTGTCTTTTGCAATTGGAACAACAGCTCCTGATGGACCTGTAAATTCAACAAATATTGCATCTACATTATCTACATTGATTAACTTATTTGCTGCATTTGCTGCTTCTTTTGAATCAGACTTGGAATCTTCAACAATTATTTGTACCGCTTCTTCGCCATATATTTCTTTTAGTTTCTTTTCTGCTAAAAATACAGCTTTAGAATTTGGCACTCCTAGATAACTTGTTGTTCCTGTTATTCCAGTTATAAAACCTACCTTAACTGTTTTTGTTTCTGGTTTGCTAATAGTTATTGAAGCAATAACAATTAATGCAATAACTATTAATGCAATTATTAATATCAATATTTTACTATTATTTTCTTTTTTCATGTTTTTTCTGTCCTCCAAATAAAATATTTGTAATTTGATTTAAAAAGACTTACTAATTTGTGAATAGGTCGTTCACAATCTTTAGTTACTAAATAACTTCTGTTTTTCATGCTTATAAGTTTGCGTAGTAAAAAACTTACTACTTTTTAAATACATTTGGGCTTATAGTATTTATGGCAGAAAAAGACACAAAAATAAAGGCTTTTCCAGATCTTAACTTTACAGAGATATTTAACTACTTTGAGGAGATTGGTTTTAAAAAAAACCATGCAAAAACCTATCTTGCCCTATTAAAATTTGGGCAGCTTGGAATGCGCGACATTGTTAGAAGAACAGGAATACAGAGAAGTTATGTTTATGATATCTTAGATGAGCTAACAGAAAAAGGTCTTGTTGGATATTATACAAAAAACAAAAACAGAATATACTTTGCTGATGACCCAGAAAAGATTCTTGAGATAATTAATAGCAAAGAAGAGAAAATAAAAATCTTTAAACAAAAATACTCTGCGATTCTTCCAAATTTAATTTCAGTAACCCCTTTAGAAGGAAAAAACGGACTCTTTGCTTATGAAGGTAGAAATGGAATAAAGAATATCTTCGAAGATATGCTTAAAGAAGGTAAAGACTTTGTTTGTTTTGGTGGAGAGGGAGAGTTCTCTAAATATTTTCCAGAATATGCAATCACTTTTTCTTTAAAAAGCAAGGCAAAGAACATAGGGTATAAAGTAGTTTATTCTTCCTCTCTTAGACAAAAAAGACCACTTCCAATACAAAAGAAAATAAAATGTAATATCAAGTTTTTGCCAAAAGACTATCATTATCCTTTTGCTATTTATGTTTATGGAGATAAAACAGCAATCATCTTATGGCAATCAATGACTGCAATATTAATAAAAAGTCAAAGTACAGCAAAGGGATTTGAAGATTATTTTGATATGATTTGGAAGATAGCTAAAGAATAAAGTTATTTTGTTCCAATCACAAGGCTTCTTCCAGAAGCGATATTTATTTTCTTAATATCTTTAAATCCTGCTTTTTCAAGCATTTCTTTTATCTCAAAGTAATAATAATATCTGCCTTCTGAACCCATTAACAAAAAAAGATCATTTTCTATAAGAGACATAGGATTGTTCTTTAGTTCTTTGTGACCATCAAAAATTAATATCTTGCCACCATTTGGTAACCCCTTATATGAATTTCCCAAAAGTTTTTTTACATCTTTTTTATCCCAATCATGTAAGACATTTGAATAAAAATGAACATCGTATTTTCTATTATAATTATATTTAAACATATCTCCTGAGATTACATTTATTTGAGAAGAAAATTTATTTTGTTTAATGAAATTTGTAGTTATTGGAACAACAGTTGGAATCTCAAGAATATCTATTTTTAATTTTGGGTTGTGTGCTGCAAGAAAGCAAGAATATACTCCTTGTCCACCACCAATGTCTACTAAATGATTATTCTTACTTAAATCATACTTTTTTGAAAGAATGTGTGCAGAATAAACCCCTCTTTCTGCCAGAGCTAATGATAGATTTACTGCATAGCTATTGTCATTTTTTATTTTTTCATTAAAAAAGCCTTTATTCTTTGCAAAAATTGGTTTTCCGGTTTTAAAAACAGAAACTATGTTCTTACAAAGTTCTTGCTCATAATAATTTGTGTTTGAGCCAACTAAAACATAATTTCCAATATGCTTTTCTGATTTTGATAATAAAAATTCTTTTGATAGTTCTGTTAAAAAATATTTATTTTCTTTAACATCAAGCAATTTTTTCTCAATTAACAAAGGAAGAATAACACATGCAGCTCTATCAATTATTTTGAATTTCTTAACAATCTCTTCTTTTGTTAATTTTTGGTTTCCGAACTTATTAAAGAAATCAAAATGTTTTATTAAGACTTTTATGAAAATGCCATTATAATAAAGCACACTAGATCCACACTCTACAAAATAATCTGGATCATTATTGTATTTTAATTTTAAAATATTTTCTTTAGTTAGTTTCATAGTTTGATCATATATAAAATAAAGAAAGATATCTATAAAGATATCTTTTACTCAATATTCAAAAGAACTGGCTCTCCATTTTCAATAATGTGGTATTCTATTTGTGGATTTAATGCTCTGCCTATTGATGGTCCATAGTTTATTACTGTGCTTGTTAATTTATCATTTAACATAGCATCCACTATACAATCTTTGTTTTCTTTTCCACATTTCTTTACTGCAGAATATAACTTTATTATTCCATCATAATCTGTAGGAGCATTTGCAGTTATACCATCAACATTTCCATATTCTAAATAATAATCGTTTGTAAATGTGTCTGAGTATTTTAATATACTGGTTATTGTTCCATCTAAATTATTTGCCCCCACTGTTTCTTTTATCTTATCAGTATATGTATTTGCTGCATCCCCGAAGAGTATCATATTATCTAGACCATAATCTAATTTCGCAGTAATTACAGGAAGTGTTGTGTTTTCATAAAGATAAGAAAATAACCCATTATATCCTTCATTACTTAATTTAAGTATTACTGTTTTTATATCTTGAACACCAGCTAAGTTTTCTATTTTTACATTTTCTGGTGTATAATAGTTTAATGCTCCTCTTTGACAATCAATACCATTAGTTCCACCAGCGCCATCAAGTACTGCGATCTTTTCTATTCCTTTTGATTTTGCTATTTTTGCATATATTGTACACTCGGCTTCTGCATTTCTATAGGTCTTTAATGAATATTCGTATTTTGTTAAAGGATCTGTTGTATATGCACTATAAAGTACAGCTATATCATTGTCTTTTGCAATTGGAACAACAGCTCCTGATGGACCTGTAAATTCAACAAATATTGCATCTACATTATCTACATTGATTAACTTATTTGCTGCATTTGCTGCTTCTTTTGAATCAGACTTGGAATCTTCAACAATTATTTGTACCGCTTCTTCGCCATATATTTCTTTTAGTTTCTTTTCTGCTAAAAATACAGCTTTAGAATTTGGCACTCCTAGATAACTTGTTGTTCCTGTTATTCCAGTTATAAAACCAACCTTTATTTTTTGTGGTTCTGATTTTTTGGTTGCATGAGTCGCAATAACCAATATTAAAGCAATTATAACTATTGCTACAATTGCTATAAGCCAATTTTTATTTTTTGTTTTCATATAACATTACCTCTTTTTAATTTTATTTAATTAATAAATATTTCTTGTTTTTTACATTTATATTTTTGTGTTGTATTATTGCAACAACAATATAAAACTTTCTATATTTAACATATATATGACAAGAACAAATATAAATAATACACTTTTGGAAAAAATAACTACAGATGATCAAGAATTAATAAACTACTTTGAAGAAATAGGGTTTAGAAAAAATCATGCCATAGTCTATCTAGTATTTCTAAAATATGGTTCTTTATATCTTCCTGAGATTGTTAAAAAAACAGGAATCAATAGAAGCTATATGTATGATATATTAAATGAACTAACAGAAAAAGGACTAATTGGTTATATTCTAAAAAACAAAAATAGAATTTATTATGCTGATAACCCTAATAAAATAATAGACCTTATAAATAATAAAGAAAAAACAATTGCAAAATTTAGAAAAAGATACAAAGAACTACTTCCTAGTTTTGTTTCTTCAAACATAATAACTACAAAAGAATCGGTTATAGTCTTTGATGGAAAATTGAGTTTAAAAAACATATTTGAAGATATCATTGCAGAAAATAAAAATATGTTGTGTTTTGGTGGGGATGGGGAATTCTCAAAATACTATCCTACTTATGTAAATTCATTTACAAAAAGACTAAATAAAATAAATTATAAAATTATATACACATCTAATTTACGAAAATCAAGGCCACTAAAAATACAAAAAAATCACAACTTCGAAATTAGGTTCATGCCAAAAGGATATCAATTGCCTTTTGCAATATGGGTTTATGGAGATAAAACAGCAATAGTTATTTGGGAATCAATGATTGGCATAGTTATTAAGAATAAAAATACAGCAGAAGGATTTGAAGACTACTTTGATATAATATGGAAAGTTGCTAAAAAATAATTACCTTCCACCAAAGTAGATGTTTTTTATTTTCTTATCATTTAAGATTTCTTTTGTTCCTTCTAAGGCAATCTTACCGTCTTCAAAAATATAAATCTTATCTGAGATTTCGGCAGATTGCTTTGCATTTTGCTCAACAATTAGCATTGTTATTTTCTTTTTAATGTTTAGGTCTTTAATAATTCCAAAGACATCTTTCATGGTTTTTGGGTCAAGGCCAATTGATGGTTCATCAAGCAATAAAACCTTTGGGTCTCGAAGAAGTGCTCTAGCAATAGCAAGGATTTGTTGCTGACCACCAGAAAGTGTGTTTGCAAGCATCTCTTTTTTTTGTTTTAATACAGGAAATTCCTCTAACATTTTTTCTATCTTTTCCTTTTTCTTCTTTTCTGGTTCTTTTGATTGAAAAAGGCCAAGTTCTAGATTTTCATAAACAGTCATGTCTGAAAAAATTCTGTTTTTTTGAGGGCAATAATTTATACCTTCACTTATAAGCTTATGTGTTGCAATTTTGGTTATTTTTTTATTATTAAAAATAATGTCGCCAGAATAAATATCACAAAGATTAAATATAGAATTTAAAAGAGTAGACTTTCCTGCACCATTTGGGCCAATTATTGAAACTATTGTTCCCTCTTCTATTCTTAAAGTTATGTTCTTTAAAACGTGGTTTTCTCCATAACCTGCATTAAGATTTTTTATTTCTATCATATTTCAGTCACCAAGATATGCTTCTAGTACTTTTTTATTGTTCTTTATCTGGCTTGGTGTTCCTTGAGCTATTACTTTGCCATCATCCATAACAATTATCTCATCGCAAACTTTAAGAGTAAAGAACATATCATGCTCTATTAGAAGAATAGTTTCTCCGTTTCCTTTTAGTAATTTTAAAATATCCATAATTGTGTTTCTAACACTTGGATGAACACCAGCAACAGGTTCATCAAGCATCAACAACTTGTGCTTTTTAACTATGGCTCTTGCAAGTTCTGTTAGCCTTTTTTGACCATAACTTAGTTCTCTACATTGCTTGTCCTTGATATCGTAGATTCTTAAAAGCTTTAATATTTCTGTAATTCTTTTTTCTTGCTCTTCTGTTAGTTTACTTGTTTTAAAAAGGCTTTTGAAAAAACTAGTGTTATCCTCTTGAATAGCAATTGCTAAATTATCATAAACTGAAAGATTTTCAAATAACTTTGATTTCTGAAAAACCCTTGATATCCCTGAATTTGCAATCTTATATGGCGGGAATTTAGAAATATCTATTTTGTTAAGTATTATTGTTCCTGAATCTTCTGTCTCAAAGCCAGAGACAATATTAAATATAGTTGATTTTCCTGCTCCATTTGGGCCAATTAATCCTGTTATCTTGTTTGGTTTAATTGTAAAGCTACAATTGTCTGCAGCCTTAATTGCGCCATAATTTTTATTTAGATTTTTTATTTTTAACATGTTTTTTCTTTGTTTGTATCTCTATTATTATTTAATTATGTTCCAAAGGTAATTAAAAAACTTCCTTTCAACAATAGATTTTTTATTTTTAACGTGTTTTTTCTTTGTTTGTATCTCTATTATTATTTAATTGTGTTCCAAAGGTAATTAAAAAACTTTCTTTCAACATTAGCAATCTGTTTTGATCTAATTAATATTGCTCTTGGAATATCATCTTGCCAATCAATAAAACCAACATAATCTCCGCAAATCACTTTATTTGAAGGAATTGCTGAATCTGTAACTTTTGTTTTAAGAAAAGTTCTTTGTGAAAACAACTTCTTTTGAGATATTGGAATTATAGCTTTAGCAAGAATTTTCTTTACTTTTCGTCTAATATCAAATTTTTTATAATATTTTACTATTTCTTTGTTTGTTTCCAATTGAGGGTTATCAACCGGATAAAAAAGATATTCTTCTCCTTTCTTTGCATTTGCAATTATTGTGTTATTGAAAGTTGTAATTCCTGGAAATCCCACAAATATTTCAAAACTATTTGCATATTCATCAGATATCTTGTTTTGTAGGCTTTTTAGATCAGAAACAACACCCACCAACCTTGCTTCTTTTTCCTTAATAAAGCTAAAGATATTCTCAGGATCTTTTGCAAAATATATTTTTTTCCCGCCTTTTTGAGTATAAGAAACAAACCCTTTGTTTATTAATCTATTTATATTAAAATGGAATACTGAGTTTTGAAGATTCTCCTTAGAAATAATTTTTCCTGCTGGAGATGGGCCTGTCTTAAGGAGAGATACATATACTTTAATTTCCCCAGATGTAAAGCCTAACTCCTCTAACACTTGTAAATCCATATATATTACAGGAATAATTAACTATATATAACTATGTTTTTGTCCTCCTAAATTAGAGAATAGATATTTATATCGCCCTTTAATGATAAGTTATTTATTAACATAAAAAAGTAAAAATAATGGAGATGGTAAAATATATGAAAAATAAAACGTGGTTAATAGTTTCAATTGCAATAGTTATTCTAATTTTAGTAATTGCAATAATTGGATTTAATTCTAGTAGCACAGGATTACTTTCATTAGGAGGTCCAACAGAAACACTTAAAATTGGAATTGTCGCTACACAAACAGGTGTTGGAGCATATCATGGAGAACAAGAAATAAAAGCAGTTAATCTGGCAGTTGAAGAAATTAATGCAAAAGGTGGCATAAACGGCAAAAAAATAGAACTGATAGTTGAAGATTCACAATCTGTTCCAAAAGAAGCAGTTAACGCAGTAAATAAGTTAGTAAATACGGACAAAGTTAAGTTTATTGTTGGAGATTGTTGGAATGACACAACAATTTCTTTTATGCAAATGACAAACGATAACAAAGTAATAGTTGTCGCACCAAACGTTAATCTAGACCAAGTAAGTAAAGACGATTACATGTTTAGGCTTGCTCCAAAAACAAAAGACATGATGGAAGTTCTTGCAAACTATGCATACAATGATTTAAAATTAAGAAAAGTCGGAGTTATACTTCCTGGAACCTCATTTAGCCAAGAACATCTAGATGACTTTACAGAAAGCTTTGAAAAACTTGGAGGAACTGTTGTTTCTCAGAAGATAACTCCTGGAGCAACAGACACAAGAGCAGAATTATCCTATCTTAAATCACAGAATGTTGATACAGTTCTTGATTTGCAGTTCTCAGCATTAGTTGGAGCAATGATTAAGCAAGGGAAAGAGCTTGGTATGAATGTTGTATGGTTGTCTCACTACGGGGCAGAAACAAATGTATTAATTACAGATTACAAAAGTGTTTCTGATGGTCTGATTTATCCATACATTTATGATACAGAAAATAAAAACTCACAAGCACAATCATTTATTGAAAAATATAAAGCAAAATACAATGAATATCCTGACAGTACAGCAGCAAACTCTTATGATTCAATAATGGTTCTTGCAAAAGCTATTGAAAAAGCAGGAGAAAACACAGACAAAGTCAAAGCAGAACTAGAAAATACAAAAAACTATCAAGGCGTTAGTGGAATATTCTCTTTTGACAAGAACGGAGATGTTCAAAAAAAAGTAATTTTAAAACAAGTACAAGATGGGAAATTTGTAAAGATCTTTAATTAAGGTCTTTTTCTTTTTTTATTTTAAACAACAACCTGTCGATTATGAACTGTGGAGAGAATGCTTCTAGGTCATCATATGTATGAAGAAATTGTCTATTTTTCATATATGTTGTTTAGTATGTATTTATAATAATAATTGAAATCCTTTAATTCTCCAAAAATCAAATTACTTAGATCCTTAAAACTAGATTTTTTTTCAATTAATTTTTTATCAAATACATTTTTATCAAATTTCATTTTATAAAAGGAAAGTTTTTTATTTATTAATTTTAAAGTTTCTTTATTTATCTTTAAATTATATTTTGACATTAAAAACCAAAGATCATAAATATCTCTTTCGCTTTTTGTTACTGGTTTTCTTGTAATTATTGCTCTTATCTTTTCTGCAAAAACTTCCTCTACATCCATCCCTTTTATTATTTTTATTGGAAAATTATATTCTGGAAAATTTAAATTATATGGCTTTGGGACATTAATTATTTTTTCTCTTAAACTTATGTCCACATCAACATAACACAAACTATTAGGAGTAGTATGTAATGGGCCTTCTGCTGCAATCTTAAAAGAAAAACTATTTGTTGTTGTGTTTTGTATTTTTCCTGTTGCTTTTATTCCTTGAAACAGCCACAGAGATTGACAAACTTTATCTGTTATATGTTTAGAAAAAATATCAACATCTAAATATGTTTTTGGCGTTGATCTATCTATCTCTAAAGTGAAATCTAAATCTGTTGAAAACCTGTTTAGGCCATGAAAAAACCAAAGATATGTACCACCTTTAAAGACTAAAGGATAATCTGACAATATGCTTAATATCGATGACTGAACATAATGTTTTTCCTGTTGATATAAAGTTAAACCTTTTAGTTTAGCTATTTCTTTTAGTTCTTCTTTTTCTAACATTCCCAATCATATTTTGTATTTTTGAATTATAAAGTTTTGAATATTTCTTTAATCTTGTATAATTAAGTTTTGATAACCATTCTTCTAAATCAGCTATGGAATATTTATTATAATATAGCCCATCTAGTGTGGCTTTCTCTGGTTCTGCAATAAAAGCATAGCTATTATCTAATTTATATTTTTTAAAGCCAAAAAACAACTTTGGACTTATTTTATGATAATAAATATTATGCGACTTAAAATATTTACTATTAATTGTAGTTATACAATCTATGTCTTTTGGAACTTGCGTTATTAGATTGTGAAATAACAATGCAGAATCCAAAGAAACATAAGCTGGTTCATATAATTGAGTGGCAATAACAAAATCATTATCTGTAAAGCTTATAGTGCCTTTTTGCAATTTTTTTGCAAATTTTCCTTTTATAAGTCTAGACACATATACAGCAGTAGACAGTTTATCCTTAGAAATAAGATTAGATAATTGCCTTGTAGAATACACTGCTTTTCCTGACTTTTTAGCTAATTCTTTTATTTCGTATAAATTCATCTATGAAAACCCCATAAATATCTGGACGAGATAGTCACTCCAATATAACAATATTGTTATATAGAGATGACACAAATAGTTTTTAAATATATCTTTAAACAACAACTCTGTCGATTATAAATTGTGGAGAGAATGCTTCTAGGTCATCATATGTCTGGCCGGTTCCAACAAAAAAGATTGGCTTTTTAAGTTCGTTTAAAATAGAAATTGCAACTCCACCTTTAGGGTCAGTATCAATCTTTGTCAGAATCACCCCATCAACACCTATCTCTTTGTCAAACCCTAAAACCTGATCAACAATTGCTTGACCAGCTTGTGCTTCGCCAATATAAATTGTTAGATTAGGGCTAACTACTTTTTTTATTTTCTTAAGTTCCTGCATCAAATTGATATTGTTTTCTTGTCTTCCTGCAGTATCAATAAACACATAGTCAATCTTTCCTGCCTTTGCAGAAGTTACGGCATCAAAGGCAACAGCAGCAGGATCTGAGCCATAGTTTTGCTTAATAATTTTCACACCAATTGCATTTGCATGTTTTTCAAGTTGGTCGATGCTTCCTGCTCTAAAGGTGTCTCCTGATGCTAAGACAACAGATTTATTTTCTTTCTTATAGTGATAAGCAAACTTAGAAATTGTAGTTGTCTTGCCTGCTCCATTTGGACCAATAAACATTATTACAAAAGGCAAATCTGGCTTTCTTGTTTTTTCTATATAGTTATTAATATCGCAATCAATGTCTAATTGCGTTTTTAATGACTCTCTTATGTGTTGCTTTATGTCTTCTAAAGGGTTGTCTTTTGAAAAGCTTGCAGAAATTAATTTTTCTTTTAGATCTTTACAGATATTCTCAGCAGAAACTATTGAAACATCCGCCTCAAGAAGCGAGAGTTCAAACTCCTCTAAAAAATCAGAAATCTCTTTTTCTGAAAGTGTGATTTTGCTTGTAAAAATACTTTTAACAGAAGTAATAAATGATTTTTTTATTTCTGTTGTTTTCTTAACTGTCAAATCTTCTTGTGGCTCAGTAGATAATGGCTTAGGAGTTGGTTGTTCAATCTCAGAAACTACAGGTTCTGGCTCAACAGAAGTTGTTTGTGGTATTTCTTCTTCTGTTGGCTTAACTTTAGGCTTTGGCTTAAAGATATCAAAAATAGAATGCTTATCTTTTTTTGGAACTTCAGGAGCAGGATGCTTAACTTCAGGTTCTGAAACCTTAACTTCTGGTTTTTCAAGAACCGGTTGCTTAACCTCTGGCTTAACTTCTGGCTCTTCTAAAACAGGTTCAGGGACTTTAACTTCTGGCTGTCCAAGAATAAGCGCATCTTCTGTGGTCTGACTATCTGTGGCTTTCTCAAGCTTATCTGCTTCTTTTGTTAACTCTTGAACATATTTGGATTCTGCAACTTCAGGAGTTGGTGTTTGGGGCTCTTGTGGCAAAGCAGTTTCTTGTTTAGTTTCGACAACTTGCTCTTCTTCTGCTTTTTCTTTGGCCTTTCCAAATAGCTTATCTGTAAAGCTCTTAAACTTGTTTTTTAATAAATCAAACAACTCAAAAACCCATTTTTATTTATTTAATTGATATCTCTTGATCTTTTCTTTTGCTCTTCCCTTAATTGCATCTCTCTAAAGACATTAGATATTTGTTCAAGCATTTGTGATGTCTGGTTATATGATTTTATTAGTTTTTCTTTTGCTGATTGCAATTCTTTATTTCTCTTGTCTATATCTTCAATTACTTCATCAATGCTTCTTTCTGTCATTATCTGACCAGGAAGCATAACTTTAATTGATGATTTATTAGAAACCTCACACTCCATTAAGACTCCTGCGCCAAGATTTACCAATAGTTTTTCTTCGTTTTTTAATTTCTTTATTTGCTTTAATGTGGCTTCTGCTTTCTGCATTTCTTGTAAAATACTATCTATTTGTTCAACTCTTTGAGATATACCTTGTAATTCTTTTTCTTTATTTTGATATAATTGGATAGTCTGGTTCTTATCAAGTGTTATTGTTTTTTCAGTTTTGATTTCTTTATTTTCTTTTGCCATAATTAATTCCCCCTCATTTTATTTTAAATCCACAACAAGCTCATCTATTTTTATCATCTCAATATTACTTGTTGTTTCCCCAACTAATATTCCATTTTTATTGCCCATAATATCATTACCAACAAATACATCTCCATAATTTGCTGTTGTTGCTTTTCCAGGAACTTTAAATTTTTTCACAAAATAATTAAATTCTTTAATATCGATTGTTGGGTTAATCAAAAACAAAGAATCAGATACAAAGATTGAGCTTCCTGGGAGATCAAACCCAGCAAAGTTCTTCTGTTCAATATCTACCTTAAGGAATTTTTTAATCTCAGAAACAGTTTCTGGTCGGAAAAGAGGGCTTGCAATCCCATAATTAGAATTGATTGCTAATAGATTTCCAAAAGCATTGTTATCATCAGCTATTGTCTTTACCTTTAGCCCTTCTTTTTCTAAGTGTGCCAATTCTTCTGAATGAATGCTGTTTTTCTCAACAACTATCTTTTCATTAATTCCTGAAAGATATACACCTAACAGACCAGATCTATTAATTGAAGTCTTTATGACCTTAACATTTAAAATCTCTTCAATCTTTCTTTCTTCTTTTGCAAGAATGCTGTGTGGAACTAAGCAAATCTTTTCTGTACAATAGGAATATATATTTAGAAACGGTGAATTATAAATTGTAGATCTATCTAGTTTCATAGCTTTTCAGTTTGTTGACTCCACATTCTCTGCAGTTTTCTTTTCAGTTTTATCACTTGCTTTCTTTTCTGGTTTTTCTGGCTTATCACTTGTCTTTGCAATTTTATCAGTTTTCTTTTTTTCTGTATTTGCTGTCATTTTCTTTTGAGAGGTGGCTTCCTTTACTGCTTTTTGTACTGCTTCTTTAAACTTTGGCTTTTCCTTAGGTTCTGGAGTTGCCTTCCCAAAATCTTTAAATTCCTTTGAATCTTTCAAGAAGACATATGCTTTACCAGAATCAATCTTTAAGCTTATTGCAATTTTTCTTGGAGGATTTTGAATACTGTTTTTCCAAATATATTCATTTACCTCTTTTGAAATAATTACATCTTTCTTTTCCATTCTTGTATGTTTTTTAAGAAAGCTAAAGATTTCAGCAATTGCATTATTTGCTCTTCTTGTTCTTGGTTTATAATCATAAACCCTTTTTAAAGGTATTACATAATTTTCACTTGGCATATCTTAATCACTTCCTCTTCTTCTTTATTGGATTTCTTACAACCACTGTGTTTCTTGTCTTTCTTACTTTTCTTCTTGCGGTTTTTTCTTTCTTTCCGCTCACTCTTGCTGTTTTCTTAACAGCATCTGCTTTTTTAAGTTGTAATTTTCTAAATTCGTCTCCGAATTCAGTTTGCTTCCAGTTTCTTTTCTGTTTTCTATTCCATATTCTTTTTCCTGCTTTTTGAATAATCCAAACAGGGGTATTTAAATAACCAGGACCAACTTTATCTCTCTGAGAAATTAGAAATTCTTTCTTTTCTCTTGTTTTTTGTTTTGCCATTATTCTTCAACCTCCTGTTTCTTTTTATTATCTTTCTTTCCTTTCTTTTCTGCAACATCAAACACAGACTTTTCTTTTGTGTCTTTTGTCATTGCAATATCTTTTTCTTTCTTGACAATCTTGTATTTGCTATAGTCTTTTAATATATTATCAGCTATCTTATCTAGATAACTTTGTCCTGCAGGAGTTATTATTCTTCCTTTCTTTTCTTCTGATTTACTTACAAGTCCCAATTTCTCTAAATCTTGTAAACAAACCCTTATTATTTTTCCGCCTGCTTTTCTAAACTCTTCTGGCTTGACTCCTCTATTCTTTTTTCCACCATAATATGTTCTTAATGAATTGACTGTTGTCTTATTATTAATTGCAACTTTTCTAAGAATAGATGCCATTCTGATATACCACCAATCAGCATCTTGTGGTGCTCTCTCTCTGCTACAGCCAGTCTTTACATATTCTGCAAATTCTGGCATCTTAACTTTTTTGTTTGTCTTTAAGTCCTTTGCAATCTCAGCTATCATAATCTGAGCTGGAACGTCTTTTACATTAGCCAAATTATTCACCTCTAGTTTTTTAAATTTCTCTGGCTTCCTTTCTGGAAAACTCAAGAAAATATTTCGCATTTCTGCTGATTTCTTGGCAAAACCAATGCTTTGTCAAAAAACAAGTATTACAATATATTTATAGAATAGTTTTATTTAAATAGGTTTTGTTTTCACTTGAGTGCAATTTTTTTTATCTTGTCACACTCTAAACAATGAATCTTAAGATATTTTTGCCTCTTATGATTTTTGTTTTCAGTTATTGTTCTTACTGTTGTGTTTCTGCTTGTTCTTATTGCATAACAATATCTACATACTTTTCTGTGAAGTTCTTTTGGGAATCTAAAATTGATCTTTTTAGAAATATCAAAAGCAAGCTCAATATAATCTTTGATATAGGGGTTACCTATTTTTAGATTATTTTCAGAAATCGCAAAATCAATTAAAAAATAAACTCTTTTCTTGTATTCGTCTTTGCCTTTCATAATTTTTCAAAAAATACGCCTGCCGGGAGTCGGACCCGGGCCGAAAGCTTGGCAAGCTCCCATCCTAACCACTAGACTACAGGCGTCTTATTGTGTTGTATAATATATCTAGCATAAAAAATGTTTATAAACTCTATTGTTTTTATTGTTCTTTCTTAACCATCTTAGAAATAAATAATCCAATAATCACCACTATAAAGACACAAACAAAAATTATCATTAAATAATCTGGTTTTGGCTTTTCAACAACAGAATCTTCTTTTATTTTTTCAAAAATTTCTGATTTGTTTTTGTCTTCTTCAGAAAGGAATGTGTTTTTATCAATATTAACATCAAACACATATGGTGTTTCTATGGTAGGTAATATTTGTGCCATTTTAAAAGAATTATAATCTCCTGACAACATATAACTTAAATATCCGTCTTCTGTCTTTTTAAAAATCTTTTGATATGTAATTTCTGAATATTTTGGTATCTTTTGATTTTCAAAATAATCTGTCCCATTATAATCAAAAGCATAAGATATATTCTTTTCTTTTTTGGTATAATTCAATACAGTATTTTCAAAAACAAGCAACCCATTTCGATAATATATTATCGGCTCATAAACATAGAAAAGATCTTGATAATTGCCCCTATTATGATAAATTTTTAAGTCAGTAGTTTTATCTTTATATTGTGAAATATAACTAAACTTATAAATATAAGATTCTTTTAAATCAGGTAATTTAAAATAATAATCAAATTTCTTTGTTTCTAGAGGCTTAAGATAATAAACTGTTTTTCTTGCTTTTGGATAAATTTGCTTAACATCTGAAACTAATTGACTCGCAATTAAGACCATTAGATGATTATTAGTTTTGTTTTTTAATTCTAATTTTGCAATGTGAGGGCTACTTTGATATGCTTCTTTTTGCATTATAACGTCAATATCTAAATCATTCCCTAATCCTAATTGTTCATAAGTTTTTACTTCATGATGAGTAAAGTGTTGTTTTTTTTCCCCAAAATTCACAACTACGTCATTTGTAGAAATCACGCTGTCTTTTGAACTTGGATCTTTTAATTTTTCTATAATTATATGGGTTGCATCAACACTTCCAACTTCGTTATATGTAGGGTCTACAGGAACCCAGCCATATCCAGGTATATATACCTCTAACCAAGCGTGTGGCCCCCATTCTTGACTTGTATTTGCATATCCTACAACATATTTCACTGGATAACCTTGTGCTCTTAATATGGCAGCCTCAAGTATTGCAAACTCATCACAAACTCCCTTGGCATCTGATAATACAGATAAAGAATCATTAACTATAGAAACATAATCCATATCATAAGTTAAATATGAATGAACCCAATTAGTCACATACACTAAATTTTCTAGATCATCGCTTTTTTTAAGATAATTAGCTACAGTTCTAATTTCAGTACTATCTGATTGCATATATCTAGTTGATTTTGTATATTCTTTATTTTCTTCTGTTATCGGTATTAGATCTGGTTTTAATTGATCTAAAACAATTTTATCTTCAGAAACTATGTGGCCAGAGATATAGAACACATATTGATTTTTTGTAATAGGCTTAACTTTAAAAGTTGCATATTTGTTTTCGCCATCATCTATTATTTCCCCTAATATCTTATCGCCATTATCATCATAATAATATGCAGAAACATCTACTTCTTGATTATTTAAACTTTGGAAAATCGCAGTCTTATATGTAAATTCGTCACTGCTTGTATAGTTTGAAAAATTAATTGGCATAAATATATTCACATCTAAAGAAATATATTTGATTTTCATTGCAGAGGATTCTAAAACATTGTTTTGATCTCCAGAATAAACAAAAGTAGAAAATAAAACAACAAATAAAAATACAATTGTGATCTTTTTCATATTTTTTCTTTTTTGATTATTCAATAAAAATAAAAGAAACAACATTTTATAATACTAATCATCCTTTATTTTCTATATGGCAAAATTAAATAAAACAGAATTATTTATTTTAATATTAATATTACTATATGCAGTTGTTGCTTTTTTCTTATATTCACGCATGCCAGAAACAATAGCTACACATTGGAATTTTAATGGTATTGCAGATGGCTTTACTCCAAAGCTTTGGGGCGTAATGATTATGCCTGTCTTTTTCGTGATTATATTTTTTGTATATGCCCTTTTTTCTAGAAGCGACTTGTTTAAAAATGCAAATTTAAAAAAACAGCTTGATGTGACAATTATTTTAGCAATGTCATTTTTATTTTACATTTCTATTCTTTCCTTAATTTATAATACTGGCATTCATTTTAATTTTAGCTATTTTATTATCCCGGCAACATCTGTATTATTTATTGTTCTTGGTATTATCTTAATGAAAATTAAAAAAAGAAATCTTTTTTTCGGAATAAGAACGCCTTGGACCTTAATTGATGATGAGGTTTGGATAAAAACACATAAGCTTGGTGGCTGGTTATTTATAATAATTGGAATTACTACATTAATTGCCTTGGTTTATATGAAATATTTTACAATTATCTTTTTCTCAGAAATTGTAGGTTCTTTAATAATTATTTTTCTTTATTCTTATGTGATTTACAAGAAAAAGTAAATGCTTTTTAAAAATATGCAGAAGACAGGATTCGAACCTGCGAAGCACTAAGCACACGGTTCTTAGCCGTGCCCCTTTGACCACTCGGGTACTTCTGCATCAATCTTCAATTTAAAGAAAAAATGGATCTGGGCGGATTCGGACCGCCGATCCTCACCTTGTAAGGGTGATATCATAACCACTAGACCACAGATCCATATAAAAAACAAGATTTTTATATATATTATAAAAATGAAAAAATATTTAAATACATAAGACCATAAATATAATATTATATTTACTTAAAAAGGGGGAAATTATGAATAAAGTTAATTTAACAAAAACACTTGGTGCATTCATTACAACTATTTCTTTATTGTTTCTTGTATTTTCTATTGTAGATTTATTCAACCAAGTTGACTACATAGTAGAATATGATACTTGTGTAAATTACTCTTACAATGAAGAAACATTAACATCATGTAAATTAAATGCATCTAATGGCCTAGGCTTTAAAATAAGAGAAAATCAATTAAGATTATCCACAAATCAATATTTGATGGTTTATACTAAATCATTATTGAAGATATTGATGTCGGTTACTTTCTTTATACTAGGAATGACACTATATACTCGTTCATCAAGAACATATATAGAAACTAAAAAAATAGTTGCAAAAAAAACATCGAAAAAAAAGAAAAAATAAATTTCTTTCTTTTTATTTATTTAATTCTTGATAAGTTAAAACATGTATCTGGCTATCTTTTATACCATTGGAATTTTTAACCACAAGAATACTTGCTCCTCTTTCTTTTGCTAGGTCTTTAATTGTATCATTAAGTTCTTGATCTACAGCTATAGCAAACAACTTATCAGAAGTAAACTCTCTTAACTTGTTCTCAAGATCTGTTGCACTACAGCTACTTATTCTTCTAAATTTTTCATTTAGAAGTCTTGCTTCTTTTTTGTCCTTAATGTCACCAATTATTTTGCTTAGACTTGCTTTCATATCATCTGTAATCTTTGGAAGAACAATTGCTTTTTTCTTAGGCTCTTCTTTTGGCTTTTCTTTCTTAGGTATCTCCTGTATTTCTTCTTTTTTTGTAATTTCTGGTTTTACATCATCAAGTGGCTTATTTGGCGCTTCCATACCTTTTGTGTGTGGCACATCTAACTTAACCTGCATACCTTCAGAAACTTGTTGAATCAATTCTTCTTTTATTGAAGGTTTTGCATCTGGCAAATTTGATTTCGTCTTTGATTGTAATCGTCCAGTTTCTTCTTTTACCTTATTATAAATTTGTTTTTCTTTTTTCTCAAAACGGTTTCTATCATTAAATGATTTTTGTCTATTGTAATTACTTCTATCTCTATCATTGCTTCTTCTAAAATCCCTGTCTCTTGAAACATCTACTCTTTCAATATCTGGTATCTCAGAAAGCAATTGATTGAAAACATCTGATGAGTTATGATCATTCATTTGTCTATTAGTAGATTGTTGATGTTGTAAATATTTGTTTGGTTTGTTTTCAAAGAATTTTGGATTTGCAAGCTTATGATCGTTTGTTGTAGAAAACTTTGTTGCTTTAACAATTCCTGCTTGTTTTGTAAGATTTGGATTAAATTGCTGTGTTGAAAATTGATTATTACTTGAATAATTAGAATTTGCTTTTATTCTTCTTCTTAATGCTTTATTTATTTCTTTCTGAGTTAGTTCTTCAACTTCTTTACCATCTGGAGCTCTTGCAATATAATCTACTTTTATTGATTTAAGTAATTGCTGTTGCTGAATGTCTGCACCATGATCTCCATCTAAGAAAATCGTTACTATTTTATTTCTAGAGATTTCTTCTAAGGACTTTGGTATTCTTGCCCCGCCTGTTGCAACAACATTAGTAAAGCCATATCTTAGAAGATTTAAAACATCAGCTCTGCCCTCTACAACAATCAACTCTTTACTTGAATCAACTGTTGGGCCTGCTGCTAGTTTTTCTGAGCCATAAGAGATTATGTCTTTTGTTTTAAAAGTATCCATTATGTCGTCCATTAACTCTTTTGTGTCTGGTATCTCTTCTTGCATTAGCTTTCCTAATAGCTCAATTGCTCTTTCTTTTATTTGTTGTCTCTTTAGGCCTCTCGTGTCTTCAATTTGCTTAACTTTAAAGACAGCATCACAAGGTCCTACTTTTTCTATAGTTTCAATGGATGCTGCAATGATAGCAGTTTCAACCATAGAAACACTACATGGAAGTCTAAGTATGCCTCTTACTTTGTTTTGGTTTTGAGTATATTCTATTTCTATTCTGCCGATCTTTCCATTCTGTTGTAGTTCTTTAATATCTAGGTTTGCTCCTAAAAGACCTTCAGATTGTCCAAAAATCGCACCTATCACATCTGGCCTTTCTACAAGACCATTTACTTCAAAATCAGCAACAATCATGTACTTGATTGTCTCAATATATGTTTTTCCCATTTTAAATGTCACTCCTGTTAATTGTTTTGACATTCAAAAATAGATTAGACATTATAAAAAGAAGACACTTTTAAAGGATTTTAAGCAGTTTTTTGTTTGATTTTTCGCCTTTTATTATCTCAATCCTTAATCCTTTATCTTTGAAAAACTCAAAGATTTCTTTGTTTGCCTTGCCTTTCTGAGCAATGCTTCTTATCTTTAATTTATAAGTATTATCATCAATCTTTTGGATTTCTTGCCTGTCGCTATTGCAAATAACTTGCAATGAAAATATCTGGTTTTTTTCAAACATTTGTTTCAAATACCTTATTAAAGTTAATCTTCTTAATTCTAAATAACTAATCTTTTAATTTTTGAATATAAATATAAATTTTTTGTTATTTTTATATATATTATTAGATAAAAAAGTATATAAAGGCTACTTTTAAAAAATGTGAAAAAATAATGAAAAACAAACAAAAAGGCTCAAATGCTGAAAGAGAACTGTTGTTTATGCTATTTAACAAGGGCTTTGCAGTATCAAGAGTTGCTGGTTCTGGCTCATCTCAGCTTCCAACACCTGATGTTTTGGGCTTTAAGAACAAAAAGGCCATTGCAATAGAATGTAAGACCAAGAAAGGCGAGTATCTAAACATTAGAGAAGAGCAAATAGAGGAATTAAAGCTTTGGGAGAAGCTTAGTGGCTTAAAGGCCTATATTGCCTGGAGGCTTGGCAAAGATGCTTGGTTCTTTATAGGTATTGACAAGCTAAACAAAACCAAAAAGGCCTATGCTATCAAAAAAGAAGAGATAAGGGCTAAAGGAAAGGGCTTTGAAGAGTTTATTAGCGATTTTTAGGGGTATCTAGACAGGTTTAAATACTCTTTCTATCATAAATATATATTAGTTAAATATATTTTATAAATGTGATTAAAAATGGCATATCTAGAACTAGAAGACATAATCAATTCTCTTGAAAGAGAAGCAAAAAAAGAAAAGAGTTTAAGGAACAAATGTCTTTATGAATCTGCCATAAAAACATTAAATGAACTAAAAGCAAGAAAATTAAATATTAAATAAATTACTTTTTTCTTCTTATTACGATAGGTTTTCCTGCTGCAGAGTAAAGAAGTCCTAGAATAAGAGAATGATAAACTGCTGTAGAAATAAATTTGTTTTTATTTCCTGAAAATTGTAATTTTATTTCATTAAGAACTTGAGGATTGCTTTTTTCAAGTGCTTTTCTTACAATTAGTTCTGCTTCTGGAAATGCATTTGATAATTCCTTTGGGGTTAATGTTAATAAATATCTTGCATAATCTAATTCTCCAACCCTATCTATTATTTTTTTACTTAAAGAATTATTGCGTTTTGCGGTAGTTTCTGCTTTTGCAACTTTTCTTTTTATTAAACTATCAATATTTGCCCTATCTTTTTCTGGCACAATCTGTCTTATTTGATTTAATCTAGTCTGATCAAAATAAACATTATTTATTTTATTGCCATCATAAAAATAAACTTGCCCTGTTTTTGCTTTTCTATTATAAGAATTTAATGTTTCTCTTATTTTGTTTGAATTTCTGTAGTTTCTTTTAGCATTAATGTTTAATTTTTTGGTTTTTATACTTTGCTCAATTACTGCTTGATTAGTAGATCTCTGAATATTTGTTCTTACTGGAGTTTTAGCAGAAGTAGCACCCCATGCTAATAGCCCACCTGCAGCTGCAATTCCAACAGCTGTTCCTATTTTTTTTTTAATTCCTGATTTTGGTTTTATTATATTTACCTTTCTTACTTTTGCCATCTTTAATCACCACCATTTTTAAAGTAAATTAATCTTAAAACTTTAAAAAAGTAAGAACCGACAAGTTTATATATGTTTTGAGTATTATCTGTCCAAGAAATAGTGCGTTACAAAAGCTTATACTTCCTTGTAAACTGGTCAATCTCTGTTTCTTTTATTGGCCCTATGCCAAGACAAGTTATGTCTGGCGCAGGTAGCTGTGTCTTTGCTGCATCTTTAATCAGAACACAAGGGAATTTGTTTTTTATGCTTTGATACAACTCTAAAAGTTCTTTTTTACTATCAATCTTTAAAACAACTTTCTTCTGCCCTTCTTCTAGCCAGCCTTCAACAGCCTTAGGGTCTTTTTTAGAAGTAAGAATATAGGCTTCGACTGCTGCATGACTAACTTGCCCAGCAATCTTTCCTTTTCCAAGTTTTAAATCATTTCTATAAATTATAACTTGTTTATACATTCTTTTTCCTTAATACAAAATAAGTTTAATAGAGAAAATATTTTATTCTCTATTCTTGATCTTCAGAACCAGCGACCAAACCATTATATGTTATGGTGTAGGTTATTTGGTTCTTGCCCCACATAGAAGTAACAATCTTTGGTTCTCCTATATAAAATATTGTATTAAATTCATAGCCTCTATGCTCGTTCATAACTGCGTAATGTCTATCATATTCTATTTGTGCACCATTTGATCTAGCTGCTAGTAATTTAAATACATAAATGCCACCCTCTAACTCAAATTGCTCATTAATATCGACCTCTATATCTTTCTCTGTTTTGGTATTATTTTTTGGACGCTCCATATCTGCTACTTTTTTTACTATATGAAATTTTGCTTTCATGACCTTTCACTCCTTTTTTAAGTTTAATATATTTTTCCTTAATAAAAATAAGACAAATAAGTTTAAAAATAGATTTCTTTACATTGGCCGTTTTATGGCCCTTTTTGGTTTTATTTGTCTTAATTTGCGTTTTGATAGTTGTTCACGAATAGCTTTATATTCATTACTATGTTGTGCCTTATATTCTTTTCCATGATATTTCCCTAGATTTCTTAATATTTCAAGCTTTAATTTTGCAGCTTCTTTTGGATTTTTGATTTTTGAGGCCCATTCAAGTAATTTGTTAGTTCCAAATCTTCCTTCAAGCTGTATAATTAGTTCTTTAAATGCTTTGTTTTTATATTTCTTTGGATCAATCTTTCCACCCATTCTTAAATAAGTATCAATTATTCTTTCAATGCCATATACAGCATCAAGTTTATTTAAAAGCTCTTTTCTGAAATTAGAAAAACTTTCTTTTGCTATACCTGCATATCTCAGATTGCGATAATCTCTAGCTAAGCGATCTAAATGTCTCTTAGAGAAAACTTTTTTTACTTTTGTTTCATTTATTCTGCCATTTTTATGAATTACAAATGAATAAACATTTAATGTTTCAGGGTCAATTGCAAGTCTTGAAAAACCAAAATTTAATTCTGGTGTTTTAGAACCACCAATTGGTGTTTTTATAAATACTCTTTTTAGTCTACCACCAATCTTTAATTTTGTGGTATATAATGTATCTTCTTTTAATGCCCTCATAAAACCGATATAGGTTTCTATACATTTGTTAGGCCTTTCTTTTCCAATTGGTTTTTTAAGAAACCTGCCTTTTTGTATATCTCTTGTGTCTCTTAAAAGACTACTAAAATCTCTATTGTGTTTTAAATTAAATCTTATGTTCTCCATAACAGAAGACAACTGATTTTTATTAAAAGTTTCAATAATATTTACTATTTTTTCCTGTTCTTTTATTTCGAGCTTTGATAATCCTGGTTGTGCCAAAGCAATATCTCGATCTAAATACTCATCATATCCTATACCATATCTTAGTTCTTTTTTTTACCACCTAGTCTTCTTCTTAAAAAATTATAAACTATATCTCTATTTGCCATATTTTCACCAATCAATCTTCACCTGGTCTGTTCTAAACTTAGGATTGATAATGGTTTCTTGTAATTTCATTCCGCCTTTGCCTTTATAGGTGTGAATAAAATGCTTGATTCCAAGATCTGCTATCAAAAGACCATTATCAAGACAAACAATGCTTGGCGGGATATAAAGTTTTATTTTGTTTTGTTTACAAAGCTTTTCAAGCATTTCTTTTAAGGCAGAACTTGCTGCAACTCCACCTATCACAATCACTTCTTTTTTCTTTGTATAAGATAATGCTCTGTCTGTCACCTCTAATAGCATGGCATAAGCAGTATGCATAAAAGAATAAACAAGATCTTCTTTTTTTTCTGTTGCTATCTTTTTTCTTGCAGCTGTTTGAAGCCCAGAGAATGCTAAATCCATTCCTTTTACAGAATAGGGGAGATCAATATAGTTCCTTTCCTTGTTTTCCATATATATTTTATCAAGTACTGGCCCTCCTGGAAAACCATACCCTAGGTCTCTTGCAAAAGAATCAAAAAGATTACCAATGCCTATATCAAGAGTTTCTCCAATTACCTTATAATATCCATTATCTTTTGCAATAATTTGAGTGTTTGCTCCTGATGTGTAAATCACCAAAGGATCTTTACATTTTAAAATTGTTTTACCAATCTCAATATGGCTTACACAATGATTAACACCAATTATTGGCTTATTATATTTGTCTGCTAATGCTCTTGCTAATGTTGCAGAAACAGAAAGACATGGTGCTAGGCCTGGGCCTTGTGAAAAAGAAACTACATCAATATCTTTCATCTTTAGTTTTGCTTCAGATAATGCTTCTTTAACAACATCAACTGCACAAGCATAATGGTGAACAGAAACATCAAATGGCTTAAGTCCTGTATTTCTGCCAGGCTTTGCCACAAATTGCCTCTTACAATTTGCCAGTATCTTGCCATTAGAGTCAATTATTCCAACTCCAAGGGTGTGAGCAGTGCTTTCTATTCCAAGACATATTTTTGCTTTAACCATAAATATATCTAATTAAGATATATTTTTAATAACTATATTATTTAAAGTATATTATGGCAATCAAATTATATAATACCGCAACTAAGAAAAAAGAAATCTTCAAATCAGTTAATCCTAACCAATTAAAGATATATGTGTGTGGTGTTACTATTTATGATGATGTTCATTTAGGGCATGCTTTTTCATATATTAATTATGACATTCTTGTAAATTATTTTAGGTATTTTCTAGATTATGACATACTTTATGTTAGAAACATAACTGATGTTGGACATCTGACAGATGATGGCCTATCAGATACTGGCGAAGACAAGATACAGAAAAGGGCTAGCGAAAGAAAAGTTCACCCAATGGAACTAGTCTATAATTATTCGCATAGAATGTGGAAATATTTTGATGCTTTAAAGATTTCAAGGCCAAATCTAGAGCCAACAGCTTCTGCTCATATTATTGAGATGCAAGAATGGATTAAAAAAATGTTAAAGACAGGGATTGCATACGAAGTAAACGGAAATGTATATTATGATATTTCTAAATTCAAAGATTATGGGAAATTCGCTAACAAAAATCTTGAAGAACTAGAGAAAAATACAAGATTTGAAAATGACCCTAATAAAAAAAATATCGGAGATTTTGCTTTATGGATAAAAGCAAAGCCAGAACACATACTAAAATGGCCATCGCCTTGGGGAGAGGGCTATCCTGGTTGGCATCTTGAGTGTTCTGTTATGGGCACAAAATATTTAGGAGAAAAGTTTGATATACATGGTGGAGGAATAGAACATCTTTTCCCACACCATCAAAACGAGATTGCACAAAACTACGGGTATTATGGACACGATGTTGTAAACTATTGGGTGCATACAGCAATGCTCATGGTTGATGGAAAAAAGATGGGCAAATCTCTTGGTAATTTTATTACTATTGAAGATTTTCTTAAAAAACACTCTGCAGAATCTTTAAGATATCTTTTCTCTTCAGGAAATTACAGAAAACCTCAAAACTATACTGAAAAGGCAATTGAGGATTCAGAAGCAGCTGTTGATAGGCTTAACAAATTCATAAAAAGGCTACAAGCAATAAATTATCAAAAAGACACCTGTTTTGGAAAAGAAATTATTGAAAATACTATTGAAAATTTCAAGAATGCAATGAATGATGATCTTAATACTCCTTCAGCTTGGGCAAGCATTTGGTTTCTAGTCAAAGAAGCAAACAAGCTAATGGATTTACAAAAATTGACAGAAGAAGAATCACATAAAATCTTAGATTTCTTACATAAAGTAAACCTTGTATTTAAGGTCTTTAATTTTGAACAAAGCGCACCAAAAGACAAAAACAAAATACAAAAAGCAGAAATAGAAGAATTAATCCAGAAAAGAAACGAATTAAGAAAAAACAAAAAATGGGAAGAATCTGACCAAATCAGATTAAATTTAGAAAAAAAAGGAGTAATATTAAGTGATACCCAGACAGGAACTACTTGGCATTATGAATGATTTTATTTTTCAATAATTATTTCTTCTGTATTGTTTTCCTTAATTATAATAAAATCAATTTTTTTATTTTTTAATTCTTTAAAATAGAAATTAGCAAGGGATTCCATTCCCTTGTAGCCTTTAATCAAAACAAAAAGTTCTTTGTCTCTAATCTTAAAATTGAAATCTTCTAAAGCTTTTCTTTCTTTGTTTAGATCTATCCCTTTGACTCTGCCATTAATCAACTTGCCTTTAAAGCCCAGACCAACAGTAAACTGCAAAGGGTGTTTCTTATGACTTAATGTCAAGTTTGCATAACAGATTGCTTTGTTCATTTTATCTTTTTGTTTTTAGCCTATAAACCCCAGCAGTTACTTCACTAACAGTATATCCTGCTCTTAAAAGATCTGCTGGTCTTTGTCCTGCCACAAGGTTTTTTTCTGCTAAATCCCATATTTTATATTGGTTTTTATTTGTTCGTTGTAATTCTTGTAATCTAGATCTTTTTAAAGATTCAATATTTTCTCTTTGGAACCTATACCTGTTTAAATTTCTATTTATTTTTTCAATATTTGTTTGAATATATCTTTGTCTTGCTTCTAATTTTTGCATTAGATTTCTTGTTGCAATTTTTTGTTGGCTTTTTGGTAATTTATTTACTCCCCCTTGAAATCTAGAAATTTCATTTGCCAAGCTTACTCTTCCTGCTGGCCTTTTAGATGTTTTTGCAGTTGTTACTTTTGTTACTTTTCCTTTTATATATAATGGCTTTACTGCCTTTGGATTTATTAAAGGTTTTTTAATAGCTGCTATTGTTGGCATAATTATCACCTTTTTTAATTTCTATAATTATATGAATAACCATAATGTTTAAAAATAGTTCACAAGTAAAGAAAAAGAAAAAAAGGTTAATTTATGGCTTATATCTAACCATTGTTCTTGGAAATGGTATTGTGTCTTTTATGTTGTCAACACCAGTTATGTAAGCTATAAGACGCTCTACACCTAGGCCAAAACCAGCATGTGGAACAGACCCATATCTTCTAGTATCTAGATAAAACTCATATTGTTTTGGATCTTCTCCTTCATCTAATAGCCTTTTCTTTATCTTCTCCAAATCTGGCTCTCTCTCACTTGCACCAATAATCTCTCCATAACCTTCAGGGCCTATACAATCAAAGCCAAGAACAACTTTAGGATCTTTTGGGTCTTCTTTCATGTAAAAGGCCTTAACTGCTTTAGGATATCTTGTAACTATTGTAAAAGTATCATGCATTTTACTTAGCTTGTCTTCTTCAATAGTTCTTAGGTCTTTTCCCCATTCTATTTCCATATCTGCTTTTTCTTTAAGAAGTTTTAAGACCTCAGTATATGTCATTCTAATAAATGGCTTTGAGATAGCAGTTTCTAAAGATTTAATATCCCTTTTTAAGATTTGAAGATCTTCTTTGTGTTTTTCAAGAACTGTTTTAATCACATGCTTGATTAGGCCTTCTCCATAATCTTGCAATTGCTCAAAATCGATCCATGCACCCTCCATCTCTGCATGCCAGAATTCTGTTAGGTGTCTTGAGGTTTTTGATTTTTCTGCTCTAAAAGATGGAGCAATCGTGTAGATCTTTCCTAGAGAAAAGATAGCAGGCTCAGCATAAAGTTGCCATGTCTGAGCCAAGAAAACTCCTTTCTCTTCAAAGTAATCAACTTTGAAAAGAGAAGAGCCCCCTTCACATTGAACAGATTGTAAGATTGGCGATTGATACTCGTAAAATCCTTCTTTTCTAAAATATTCATGTATTGCACCAAATATTGTAGATCTTATTTTAAGAATCGCAGTCATCTTTCTGCTTCTAAGCCAGAGATGTCTGACATCTAGAAGAAACTCTTCGGAGAAGTCTTTTGAGATAGGATAGTTGTCTGATTTTCCTACAAGTTCTATTGAATCAATATCCACTTCATAGCCTTGAGGAGATCTTTCTTCTTTTCTTATTTTTCCATGAACTATTATTGAAGATTCTATTCCTAGGGCTTTTGCAGTTATAAACTCTTCTTCTTTTAGTTTTTCTTTTGAAGCAACCAACTGTATGATTCCTGTTTCGTCTCTTATTGTTATAAAGACATTATCTTTTTGGCCTCTAATTCTATATACCCATCCTCTTAAGGAAACATCTCCTTCCTTTTTATCTAAAGCTTCTTTAACTGAATAATATTTCATATTTTTTCACATCCTTTAATTATTAATAATAAACAAATATATTAAAAACAAAACACTTATGTCAAGAAACACAAGTTAGCTATGCAAAAAAATATAGTATTGGCCTTACTGGCCATTAAAGTTATTGATAACTATACAAAACCTTGACTTAAAATCAGAATTCTCTAAGACTATTTTGTATATCATAAGTAACATAAGATAAGAAAAGCTTATAAAAGGAGAACGAAAATTAGAAATTGTAAAATTAAAAATTTAAAAAAAGAAAAAGAAAAAATTCATAGTTTTTTAAATCTCAGTTAAAATAATCAGTAAAACCAATACTATGAATTAGGATTGTTACTATTAGTCATAGTCACCGCCAAACCAAACCACACTTACATTTCCACCAAAAATTGTAAAACTGGCCGAACATCCATCACAGCAATCCATAGGGTTACAAGAATAATAGCCAGTATTATTTGTTACTCTAAAACAACTACTCTCATAATCATCACAATTCCTGCTAATACATATACATTGAAAAACGAAGACTACACTTTCTCCGACGGCACCATCATGATCATATAAATCATATGTCACTCCTCCATCTGGATTTTCAGTTACTTTTCCTATTTTAGTATTAAATTTAACTTCATTATTTTCATTTACTGTAGCCATTAATCGACCATCTGTTGTTCTTATTTCAGTGTTTGGTTTTAAAGCAACACTATCGTTTCTTCCTAAAGTCCATTTTTCTGGATTTCTACTTCTTAGACTGTATTTTGCTTCTCCTGTTGTTGCTAAATTTGTAATTAGTAAACCTAAAAGCACACCAACAACTAAAGCAACTATTGCCCAAACAATTATTTTTTTATCGTCTTTTTTCATATTGCTTTCATCTCCTTTTTAAGTTATTTAATTATATTTTTTGTAAATAAATTAAAACCGATATATATCGGTCGGGCGGAGGGATCGGTTGTCCAAGAATTTGTACGGAATTTTTCCTTTCTAAAATTGTGCATTGCCAGTGCACAAAATAAGGGTTTTTTGTTCACTGGGAGTGAACAAATTCTTTTTAACAAAAATCAGAAAGAAAAAGAGAAACAGACCTCTCTTTCTATTAGCTTTTGCTTTTTTGGATTGCTGGAATCAAATGGAACAATAGAAAGCTTGGTAGCAGTTGCAGTTTCAATTGCTTCTTTTTTATTTTTTATAAACTCTTCATCACTGCAAGCAATGTTTAATGTTACTACCTGGCTTGGAACAAGGTTGTTTTTCTTTCTCTCTGCCTGTATTGCTCTTGTTAGCTCGCTTAGTTCCCATTCATCTTCTAGACCCAATGGAAGATCATTGTCAAGATAGATTAAAAGATTTTCTGAAATCTTTCCTTCCTCAAAGTTTCCTTTTGGTACAGTTGTCAGAAGTTGTACTTCTTTAACATTTGCCATGTTTGAGACAATCTCTTTTACACCAGAAAGTTTCTCAGCATCAGGAGAAACAACTACAAGCCTTGGAAGAACCCATCTTAGTCTTTTCTTTGTTCTCTCTCTTGCAGCAAGTGCTTCTTGCACAATTGAAAGAGCAATCTCAAAGTTTTCCTCTAGTTCTTTATCTATTAGCTTTGCATTTGCCACAGGTAATTCCTCCAGGTGTATTGTTTCTTTTCTATCTTTAAACTTTAAGAAAAGATGTTCGCTTAAATGTGGAGTGGCTGGAGACAAAAGCAATAACAAACCAGAAAAGATGTGGCTTAAAACATTGTTCTTTGTTTCTCTCTTCTTAATTAGCTTTAGGTATGTCCTACTAAAGTCTTCTAAAATAAATTTTTCCAAATCAAGAGTGGCTTTAGAAAAGTTACAGCCTTGATAGTTCTTGTGATAGCTATCAACCAAGTTGTTATACTTAGAAAGGATCCATTTGTCTTCTATCTCTAGATTATCATTATCAATTGATGGATTAAACTTTTGTTTATCATCCAATAATGCCATCAACGAATAAATATTTTCAAGAAGATTAAACACTCTTTTGATATCTGCAAATTTCTTTTCATCAATTATTACATCCATTCCATTGTATTCTCTTGCAAAATAATATCTATAGTAATCAATTGATAATTCAGAAAACCTTTGTGAAAGTGGCCTGTCATTACCCAATGACTTTGATAATTTTCTTTTATCAACTGCAAGAACCATTCCATGAAGAGCAACAAACTTATAAGGCGCCTTATCAAAACATATTGCAGAAGTAAGCATCTGAGAATTCCACCAACCCCTTATCTGGTCAGAGCCTTCAAGATTAATGTCAGGTGGCCAGAACTCATTAAATTTTTCTTTTTGCCTTGGATAACCTAAGCTTGCAAAAGAAGCAATTCCAGAATCAAACCAAACATCAAAGATTTCAGGTATTCTTTTTTTTGTACCTCCACATTTACAAGCATATGTGATATTGTCAATTCCTGGCTTATGAAGATCCATATTTACATCTAAATCAGGAACTTTTGTTTTTAATTCCTCTAAAGACCCAAACACCTCAATCTCCTTACATTTTTCACATTGCCAGATAGGTATTGGTGTTCCCCAATATCTTGCTCTTGAAATTGGCCAATCAGATAAAGAATCAAGCCAATTATCAAATCTTTCTTTTGCCCAATCAGGATACCAAGTCACTTCTTTTTGATTAATCTCTCTTAGTCTTTCCTTCATTGGTTCAATTCTTAAAAACCATTGTGGGAGAGCAACCTGCAAAAGAGGCGAAACACATCTCCAACAAGTAGGGTATGCATGTGTTATTGAGCGCTTTCCAAGTATTGCTTGTTTATCTTCCAAATATTCAATAATTTTAGGATCAAGTGCTTTTACTTTTTCGCCCTTAAACATTTTCATAGAAGAATCATAAACACCTTCAACAGTAACTGGACAATATGCAGGAAGATTATTTTCTTTGCCAACAACATAGTCCTCTCTACCATGCCCTGGTGCACAATGTACAAGGCCTGTTCCTTCTTCAAGATGCACATACCTTGGAGATAACACAACCTTATAACAATCTTTCTTTAGCTCTTCAAGATTTTCTAGCCATTCTCCTAAGATGGACTCATATTTTTTTCCAGCAAGCTCTTCGCCTTTATATTTTTTTCCAAGATCGTAATCATACCAGCCAAGTTCTCTTGTAATCTTTTCAACAAGTTCTTCTGCCACTATATATTTCTCATTATTATAAATTAATTCAACATAAGTATAACTTGGATGCACCATTATTCCTAGATTTGCAGGTAATGTCCAAGGGGTTGTTGTCCAGATAACATAATAGGTATCAGGCATATCCAATGATTTCATTTTAACATAGATAGAAGTATCTGTTAAGTCCTTATGCTCAATCTCATTAAAAGAAACTGCTGTTCCACAAGAAGGACAAACATGCACAGGGTATTTGTCATGATATAAAAGGCCTTTATCTGTAGCTTTCTTAAAAACCCACCACCCTGTCTCCATATACGATTTGTCAAGAGTTCTGTAAGGCCTCTTAAAATCCATCCATTGCCCAAGATTATAAATTTCCTTTGACATGTCGTCAATATGTTCTGTTGCAAACTTATAACATTCTTTTGTGAAATTTTCAATTCCAAACTTTTCAATATCTTCTTTTGATTTTAGGTTATATGCCTTTTGCACCTTTGCTTCGATTGGAACACCATGAGTATCAAAGCCAGGTGTATCAAGAACAGTATATCCAGACATTCGTCTGTATCTTATGATTAAATCTTTAAGGATTCTGTTCATTGCTGTTCCAAGATGTAGACTTCCTGAAGCATAAGGCGGCCCATCTATAAAGTAATAGTTGTTTTTGCCTTTCTTTGCTCTTACCTTTTCTGGAATGCCTTTTGCTTCCCAATATTCTTTAATTTCCAGTTCTGTTTTGTTTGAAAATTGTTCAGACATAATTAAATCAATTTTATATATTAGATAATAATATATTTTAGATAGAATAAGTTTTTAAAATAAGGCAATTTAGGCTATTTCTTTGATGCCTTATCAATAATGTTACCAACAAAAGTAAATACTCCTTTTTCATCCTGTTTGAAGTCTATTCCGTTTTGCTCTAATAATATCAAAACATCGTCAATCATCGCAACAGAATAACCAAGAGATAGCATCATGCTTTGTAGTTCTTCTCTTGTATATTTGTTAGCATATGGCCTTATTAAAACATATAAAAAATTAATATCCTGATTTGAAGATTCGTTTTTAGGAAGGCTAGCCATTGCTTCTTGGGCAGTTATTCTGGATCCATTAGTGGCATCTACAGGAATATTTGCATAATCTCTTCTTTTCTTCATCTCATTAATACTTGCAGACATCTCTTCTGTTTGTTTAATGTTTGGAATATCAAATGTTTTATAGCTTACTTGTTTTTCTCTAAAGCTATCCACTTTTACCTCTTTGTCTTCAAGATTAGAAACAAAGTTTTTTAGATAGCTTACCTCTTGATATATTTTTCTTAAATTATTAAAATCTTCAAGCATTTTCTTAACAAACAATTCTTTTGTTTTTTGCATATTTTTTATTTCTCTTATTTCTGCTTTGTATAGTTCTTTTTCTTTTATGCCATCTTTAATAATATCAAACATAATGTCTTGAGCAACTTCTTTACTAAAGCCATTACTTACCAACAAATCAAGTATCCAGTCCCTATTAGCTCCAATTTCTATCAAATATTTGATTGTGTTTCTGATATTTTGTATTGATTTTTTTTGTATGCTTTCTTTCTTATTTAGTTCTTCTTTGTTTTTCTCTAAAGCATATTTTCTTTCTTCTTTTGATTTTTCTGTAATTTTCAAAACATCAAGATAGACATGCTTTGGCAGTCTTAATATCAAAAACCCTTCAACAAAGAACAACATATAAATTACTAAAGAAACAGTTACTGGAATAATCATTGGAGTTCTTAAGAATACAAATATATCAAGGCTATAAATCAAAACCATATTTAAGCTTGACAAAATAATACCAATTATCCAATAGACAAACCTTATTTTGGTGGTTTCTTTTATTATTTTTATTAATCTTTCAGTTGCTTCAGAATCCAGGCCTATATAATCTGATAGTGCTTTGATTGATCCCTTAGAATAATTTTTAAATAAAATATAGTTTACGATTCTTCTAATATTTTTGGTTATTTGTTTAAGCTGTTTTTCTTTCTGTTCGTCTCTTGCAATTTTTTGAACTTCATTTAGGTCTTTGCTTTTAGAAAGAACCAAGTAGAAGATATTTGATATCTGGGATACAAAAATACCAACTCCAAAAAACAAAAGAAAGACTACAAGAGATATTGCTAAAGGAATATATGGGTGTTTTGAAGTATCAAAGATATAGTTATTTTTTAATATAAAATAAACAATACCACTAAAGATTAATCCAAATATCCATAGGAATATCTTTTTTGTATCTTTAAGTATCATAGAAAAATAGATTATAAATATGTTTTTAAAGATATTTAATTAAAAAAACAAGGTTTTTCCAAAGGTGGGAGAAGCAGGATTCGAACCTGCGACCTTTGGTGTATAAGACCACTGCTCTGACCAGGCTGAGCTATACTCCCAATAAACTTAGGCAAATTAGAAATTTTGCGGTCTATTAAGTAATATAGCTGTAGAAATATATTTAAAGGTTATTTTAATGCACTTGAGATCTGAAATTATCCAAGTTCACATCTATTTGTTTGTCCGTTTCCTCGAACTCTCCAAATCTTCCAATGTTTAGCCTCATTGATTTTTGAAACTCAGAAGAAAATAGGTTTCTAAAGATATAGGTTTTACCAATCTCTATTTTAGAAATAGCATCATCCCACATTGTAAGATAGATTGTTCCTGTTTCATCGCCTATTAGGACTTCACAAACCTTGTGTCGTGTTTCATCAAGTTTGGAAACAACTTCTCGGACATTAGTCTTGTCTATAACCTTTGCTACAATATCCACTTTCTTTTGATAGTGCTTTATGTCTCTTATTTTTTCCAATATCATCTCTAATCAAGGTTATGGTTTTGTTATATATCTTAGTTTAGAAGTTATTTAAAAACCTTATGTTTGAAAGAAAAAGGAAAAATAACGAGTTTTAGGAGTTATAATTTTTGCTTATCTTTTATTTCTTGATTATATTTGGCTTCTATTAAAATATCTTTATTTTCCTTTATAAAGCTTTCATTACTAATGACAACTAACAGGGTTTTGTGGTCATTAGTAAATACCACTGTTATTATATTTTATAATCGATTTGTGCAGATTACGATGTTGTCCAAGAAATAGTGCAAGATATTTAAAAAACAAATATAAAAATAGAAAAAAAGGAAATGGTTGAAATTACATTTCGCCCATTCCACCAGGCATTCCGCCCATTCCCATTGGTGGAGTCCTTGGTCTGTTAGATTGACCAGCAATGATATCGTCAATCCTTAGAATCATCTCTGCAACCTCTGTAGCAGATGTCACTGCTTGTGTCTTAACAGCTATTGGCTCAATTACCTTTTTCTTCTTCATGTCTGCTACAATGCCATTAACAACGTCTATTCCTAGTGCTTTGTTTGCAGGGTCTTGATGCTTGCTTCTTAAAAAGACAATAGTATCAATTGCATCTAAACCTGCACTTTCTGCCAAGGTCTTTGGAATGATTTCAAGAACATCAGCAAATGCCTCTATTGCTAATTGCTCTCTTCCACCTACAGTCTTTGCAAAGTTTTTCAATCTTAAAGCAACTTCTATTTCTGAAGCACCACCTGCTGCAACAAACTTGCCAGTCTTGATTGTAGATATTACAGCGCCAATAGCATCTGTTAATGTTCTCTCAGTTTCTGCTAATACTTGCTCAGATGTTCCTCTAAGTAATATTGTAACATACCCTGGGTTTGGACATTTTTCAATAAACAACATGTAGTCGCCTGCTATTTTTTTATCATATACATGTTCTGCTGTTCCAAGGTCTTTAGTTGTAACATCTTTTATTCTTGAGACAATCTTTCCGCCTGTGGCTTTTGCAATTCTTTCAATATCTGTTTGTCTTACTCTTCTAATAGCAGTTATTCCTGCTTTTGCAAGATAATGCTGAGCAAGATCATCTATCCCTTTCTGACAAAGAACAACATTAGCACCAGTTGCTTCTATTCTATCAACCATTGCTTTAAGATAATGTTCTTCTTCATCAATAAATGCCTGTAGCTGATCAGGAGAAGTTATCTGTATCTTTGCTTCTGTCTCTGGCTCTTTTACTTCAAGAGCAGAACTTAATAATAAGATTTTTGCATTCTTTACGCTTCTTGGCATCTCTGAGTGAACAATCTCTTTATCAAGAACAATACCATCTATTAATTTTGTATCAGAAAGGCTACCCCCAATCTTTTGTTCAATCTTGATTTGGTCTCTGTCTATTTCTTTATTTGATTTTGAAATCTTTAGAGTTGCTTCAAGAACAATGTTACCAAGATTTGAGCTATATTCTGATGCCTTGCCAGTCATTGAAGTTTTTGCAATATCTAGAAGTTCTTGCTTATCATTGATTGCAACCTTCTCTGAAATTTCATTAAAATACTCAACTGCTTTTTCTGAAGCCATCTTATAGCCTTTAATTATTATTGATGGATGTACATTTTCATCTAAAAGGTTCTCAGCTTTTGCTACAAGGCCACCAGCAATAACAACAGCACTTGTTGTTCCGTCCCCTACTTCATCATCTTGGTTTTTTGCAAGTTCTACTAGCATCTTTCCTATTGGGTGTTCTATTGCCATTTCCTTAAGAATTGTTGCACCGTCATTGCTGATTGTGACATTCCCCAACTCATCAACTAGCATCTTGTCCATTCCTCTAGGGCCAAGTGTTGATTTGACAGCATTACTTACAGCTTTAGCAACCATTATGTTCATTCTTTGAGCGTCTTTACCTCTTTCTCTTTTAGAGCCTTCAGGTAAAAACACAGTATTTTGACTTTCATTACCCATACTCTTTCACCTTCTAATTTTATTGATGGAATTTTCGTTCTACATCATCTATCAAAATATCACATTCTGCTTTTATCTTTTCTAAGTTTTTAATAATTCTAATTTTTTCAAGTTCAATAGATTGAATATTTTCAAAAGTTTCTATTGCTTGCTTAAACATGCCATAATCCACAGAAGTATATTCGTAGCTATTCATTTTCTTACAAACAGTTTCTACAATTCTGCCAAGAAAAAGATTCATTTCTTTTTTTACTATCCCTTTTATTTGCTTGTGCTTATCTAAATTCTTTCTCATTAATCTAACAACAGTAGCATTTGGAAAAGGTAATTTTTCATCATCAAGTTCTACTCCTTCATCTTCAACAGCATCTTTAATTTCTTCTTCAACAGATTTTATTTCTTGGTTTTCTAAATCATTTTCGCTCATTTTTAAACCCCTCTTTTTTGTTATAAAAATAGTATTTAATATATAATATATATAGGTATAGAAGCCTTTAAATATGTATTTTTTAACATAAAAAAAGTAAATATAGAAATAGAAATTAAGAGAATAGCCTATCTATTCTTCATCTTCAAAATCATCATAATCTTCTTCAAGGTCTTCGTCTTCTTCGCTTTCTTCATAGTCTTCGTCTTCATCAAAGTCTTCATAGTCTTCTTCATCGTAGTCATCTATCTTTAAGACTTGACCTTCTAAGTCATTGGTTATTACATACATCTTTTATTCCACCTTTTGTGTTTTTTTTAAAAAATTGTTTTAGTCATCACTATAGTCTTGATCACTATCGTACTCTTCTTCATCTTCGTCATCAAAGTCATCTGGAGTGTATTCTGTATCGATATCTTCTTTTTCTTCCATTATGCATTCGTCGCCATCGTAATCAAAGTCATCAAGGTTATAGTCTTGTTCCTCATTTTTTGCTACCATATACACTAACATATTCATCATTTTTTAAAAAAAGTTTTTATATAAAAATTATGGATACATTAGATTTATATATCTTATTGGTTGGCCAAAAAATGCCTTGTTTTAAATGTATTTCTTAACTAACATATCTATGGGGGAAGTGTATTTACCTAGGGAATTTACAGAAAAATACAAATGGATACTTGGAGACCAAGAAGTGCTTATTTTCTTGGATTCCTGTAAAACCAGACTTACAAAATCTTTAATCATTAATACTCTTAAAGCCAAAGATGCTTCTTTTCTTAAAGAACAAGGGCTTAATTTAGAAAAAGTAAAATACCTAGATAATGCCTATTTTGTTAGGTCTCTTGTTTCTGGTCTTGGTAACACCATTGAACAAAACATTGGCTTATTCCAAATGCAAGAGATATCTTCTATGCTCCCTGCTTTTGTTCTTGATCCAAAAGAGACAGACATAGTTTTGGATATGACTGCTGCTCCCGGAAACAAAACAGGCATCTTAGCACAAATAATGAAAAACAAAGGATTAATTATTGCTAACGACGTGGATAAAACCAGAATTAAGACCTTAAAATTCACATTAAAAAGACTAGGTGTAAGAAACACAATAATTACTTGTAGAGATGCAACTAAAATTAATTTTAATTTTAAATTTGATAAAATACATCTAGATGCGCCATGCTCTTGTGAAGGAATGATAAGGAAAAAACCTGATTCCTTAAAAACTTGGTCTTACAAAGAAGTAAACTCAAAATCTAATTTACAAAAGAAGCTAATAGCTAATGCCTTTTCTTTGCTTAAGCCAAATGGCGTGTTGGTTTATTCTACTTGTACATTGTCTCCTGAAGAAAATGAAGAAGTAATTGATTTTCTTCTTAAAAAAAATAAAAATGCAAAAGTTCAAGAGACAAGAATTACAGGGCTTAATTATGATGAGGGGTTAACAAAATACAAACATAAAAACTTTGATAATGAGCTAAAAAAAGCAATAAGGATTTGGCCACACAAAAGTGGAATTGAGGGCTTTTTTATTTGTAAGATTAGAAAGGATTAATTATGGCAAAAAAATTAGATGAAAAAACAAGAAAAAAACTAATAAACTATTTAGAGTCTCGCTTTGGCATTGATAGTTCTTTTTTAGCAGATTATCTTTTTGTTATTTCAGGAAAATCTGTTTCAATTATTTATAAAACAAGAGAAACACAAAAGATTATAGAAAATCAAATTAGACAGAATTTTACTATTTCTTTCGGGATAGAGATTTTCTCTAATTACAAAGATTATAAACCCTCCTCACTTGGGTTTTCAAGCTTTGCAAAAAAACAAATAAAACAAAACTTTGTAGAGTTGACAAGAAACCAAACAAACACTTACTTTTCTGGAAAAGAAATTGCAACTAAAGACATAAAAAACAAGAATCTGCTATCTTCTGGCTTTGTTGCTTGTGTTTATGGAAATCACATAATTGGCACAGCAAGATTTGATAAAGAAAAACAAATTATTATACCTAACATTTCTTTTGTTAATGAGAAAACAAAGTAATTATATTTCTCTAGAAAGAAATTCTTTTATTTTCTTAAATACCTTTTCATATTCTACATCAAGCATAACTTGATGTCCAGATTCTTCTAAAAGAAATCTTTCAACATTATTTGAAGAAACAGACAGCATTATTTCTTTGGAGTTACTTACAGGTATTAGGTAGTCCTTTTTGCTGTGGATTATAAGTATGTCTGCATTTACCTTAGATATTTGTTTTTTAACAAATTTTACTAATTCAAATATCTGTTGAATTGCACTTGTCGATATCTCATTATAAGTGTCTTCATATTCTAATAATTCATTATTTAGTTTAATAAATTCTTTTCTGCTTTTTCTATATATGTTATTAATAACCATTCTGATTTTTTCTGATGTTGATCGTTTGGTTTGTGATTGCTTTTTAGAAATCTCATTAATTTCAGAAATTATTGTTGAAAGCCTTATGTTTGTTCTTTTCCAGTCTGCTAAAATAAGTTTTCCAAAGTCAGGGTCTAAGAAATTGATTGGTGCTGACATTGTAATGAGCTTGTATGGTCTTTTTTTTGTTGAAAGATACAGACATATAGTACCGCCCATTGAAAAGCCCAACAATACTACCTTAGAATATTCTTTTAATAGCTCTTCATATATTTTTTCAGAAAAAGAAAGCCAGTTTTTATATTTTTGTTTGCTAAAGTCTAATATGTTTGTTTTATGTCCAGGAAGAATTGGTGCGTAAATATCATAATCATCTTTTAGATATTCTGCAAGAGGTTTTTGCTCTATAGGAGAAGCTGCAAAACCATGTATTATTAATATTGCGGTTTCTTTTTTCTTTTGAGCTCTATAATAATACCCGTTATTTAATAGTTGCTCTAGGTCCTTTATCATAATATTCAGATTCTTTTAAAGAGGATATGGGAGAGGCAGGATTCGAACCTGCGACCTCCCGATTATCAGTCGGGTGCTCTAACCAGGCTAAGCTACACTCCCATGTTTAGCCCGAAAGAGATTCGAACTCCTGTCGCAAGGTTCAAAGCCTTGCATGCTTGGCCACTACACCATCGGGCTAAAAAACGGTATATTAATATATATTTTATGAACAGTTATTTTTATAAATAGAATTAAAAATAAAAACACACAATTTGCTATTTTGACTTTATTAAATCAATTAATTCCTTATAAAACACCAAAAATTTTGGATAGAATACCAACTTTGGTATGAAATTACTAGGATAATCTATATTCCCGTTGTTATTAAGAAAATCCTCTATACCTGCATCTTTTAGCCTTAAAAGAAGATTATCAAATTCAATATTTGTTTTTTGGCTTTTATATTTGTATAATTTATAATGTATATTTAATTCTCTAATTACTGGTTTTAAATGCTTATTATAATTTTCAAGCTTTTTAAAGTGCTTTAATCTTTCTGTTATTGCTTTTGCTGCACATTCTGCACTTGTTAGCCCAAAGATAATTCCCCCGCCACTTGTTGCTTTAACAAAGCAAGCTGCATCACCAATTAATAATTTTTTATTCTCATAATAATTAGTTATTGGCTTGGAAACTGGGATCTGTCCTGAGCAATCAAACTTTATATTTGTTAATTTTATATTTCTCTTTGCAATAAAATCATCTAGTGCCTGCTTTGGATTTTGACCTAATGGCACACCAATTCCAATTCTTGCAATTGTGTAACTTTCTGGGACAATCCATACAAAGAAATTTTTAGAAAAATCCCCAAAATATAATTCAACCATGTCTTTTGTAAAATCGCCATTTGCTGTAATCTGGTATGTTGATATAAATTCTTCAGTGCTTGGCTTTTCAGTAAATGCATTTCTGACAATAGAGTTTGGCCCGTCTGCGCCTATTAGATAAGTATAATCCAAATAAATCAATCTATTTTCATCAATAATGTTTACTGCAACAGAACCATCTTGAACACTAACTACTTGATGACCAAGCAATATTTCCACTCCTACATTTCTTGCAAGCTTTTCTATTTCTCTATCAAATATCACTCTGTCTACAACCACAGTTTGGAATTTTTTTGTTCTAAATTGCAGTTCTGCTTTGCTTGGACCATGTATGTTTGCTCCTCTTATCCTATTAACAACCAATTTATCAATATCTAAAAAAGGAGTTAATTTTAATTTCTTTAAACCAAAAATAGAGATATGACCTGTACAGGCTTTTGGTATTCCTACTTCTTTATCATTTTCTATAATGGTCACTAAAATATTTGGATTAAATCTTTTTATCAAGTAACCACAATATAATCCGGCAGGTCCAGCCCCAACAATTATTATTCTTGTTTCTAATCCTCTTATCATTATTTATCTTCTTTTAATTGCAGAAAGAATATATTGGTAATCTTCATTAAATTTATCTGATTCTGATTTTTTCTTTTGTTCTTCTTCTGTTTGATTTTTAGTGTCCTCTGTTTTTGAAGGCTCTTGTTTAGTTTCCTTTTTGGTTTCTTTTTCATATTTTCCAAAATAATCATACATCATCTTATTTGAATCAGGTTTTATATCTATTTTCCTGTTTTTATAATTATTGATTGCACCAATTATTAGCAAAATAATTATTATTAACAAAATAGCAACTACCGCATATATAATGATCTGCATGTTAATTGGCTTTTTAATATCTAATTGCTCAGAAGCGATATTGCCATCAACAATTAATGGAACTCTTGTATTAAATTCATTAGTTAAAACATTATATTTTTTATCAACATCAACTGCTGTTACAGGAGTTAGAGACCTATAAATAAGCTCTTCACTACCGTTTGGAGGTATCTCAACAGTATATTTTATTACAGGATCTATAACTAATATTTCCACCTCCTTATTAAATATCAAATTTGAAACATTATTTGCAAATTGTTTTGGAATATTTTCCACAATTGTTATTTCTTTAGATACAGCACTTGTATTTTTAATAATCAACTTTACTGAAAAGAAATTTTGTGTTGCTATTTTTAATGTCTCTATAGTTCTATCTACTTGAATAATATTGCTATCATAAAGTGCTTTTGTTTTTAATGAAACATTTTGATCAAGTATTTCTTCTAAGGACACTGAAGCATTTGCATCATAAACTAATGGAAAAGTTGTTGATTTAATTATTTCTATTTCTGGCAACAAACCATCTATTGCCTGTATTTCGTTTAAAGTTATTTGATAGTCCTCTTTTGCTAAGACATAATTTTTAGCAGAATACTTGTCATTTCCTTCTGAGCGTTTAGTAAATAATATGTTTTTTTTATCATTTATTGTTTGCTCAAGTGCAGAATCAATAATATTTATTGCTTTAAACAAATCTATTTTTTCTTCTAGTGCATCTAATTTACTTACTATCTCGCCTCTTAATAGATCACAATCAACTTTGTCTTCATCAATAAGATCAACAACATAATCAAATGTCTTTGTTGCTTTGTTTAGTGCTTTATCATAGACATTAATATACATCGTATAGTTGCCATCAGGTGTTTCTGAAAAATCATATTTGCTGAAATTATAATCTTTTGATTGTTTCACAGAATAAATAACATTTAAATCATCTATTGAGTATTCTACTTTAAAAACATCATCTGGCAGATTATATAGTCCTATTTCAAAAAAGGTTGGTTCTATAAGTTTATATGTGAAATTAAAATCAGGAACTGTGCCATCCATTATAACTTCCAGCTCAGAAGTTGCTTTTTCATTTTTCGTGTTTGTTCCTGTTATTCTTATGATGTTGGTTCCCGAAGTTACAAAGACTGTTGTTGCATGGCCTTTTTTAGTAACATTATCATATGTTGATAAAATATCAATAAAATTATTGCTGTTTGCTTTCTTTATGCTTACTTGAGGATTACCTAATAATGTCTCGTCACTTAAGAACTCAATTGTTTTTGTCCCAGAATTTACATAAATATCTCCATTAACATCATTTGAAGGAACAACATTTATCTCAAACCTTGGACCTGTTTTTCTTATGTTTGCTTTAACTGAAGAACTTAATGCTGATTCGTTATTTCTTAAATCTAATGCACTAACTTTAAAATATAGATTAACATCTTGATTTGATCTGAAGATATAACTATTAGTGTTTGATTCTTTATATTCTGCAGCATTTGTTAGATTGCTTGATGTTGAATAATACACCCTATATCTTACGATCTTTGGTTCTAGATTTTCAGTAGATGCTGTCCATGTTATTTTTACTGAACCATCTGCTTGCGAAGTTGCAGTAAGGTTAGTAGGAACTGTTGGAGCAGTATTATCAAAAATAATGTCTGAAGAACAAACAGAAAATCTTTTTGGATCGTTTTTGCTTACTACTTTAACATAAATCGTTTTTTCTCCATTTGTCGATGAACAACCAGTTCCATTAGTTAAATTAAATGATGCTTTGTCATCTACTTTTATTATTTTTGGATTGCCATTATTACAACTAATCCCCATTCCATTAACATCATCTGGATATTTAATTTTTAATTCTACAACTGGGTTATTAGTATATTCATCTCCTTTATTAATTTCAACAGTACAATTACCAGGCCCTGTTGAAATATACCGAGTATTGGCATCACTTATGTTTCCAACATTATCCACGCCAACTATCCCGTAATATATCTTTTTCCCAACATCTTCAACATCATTATCTTTACAAGTATATATGTTAGTTCCTGTTGTACACACAAGTGTTTGGTTTGTTATTTTTGTGAAATTAGAATTACTTTTGTAAACTCTATATTCTTTTAATCCTGAAAGACTATCAGATGATGCGTCCTTTTGCCAAGCAATAGTTACACTCTTATTATAATCATCTATTGTTAATTCGTTTTTCTTAGGAATTGTTGGTGGCGTTAAATCCACAATAATATTAAAATCTCCTTCATAGACATTATAAACATAATCTGTTGCAGAGATATTTACTATATATTTTTGACTTGTTTTTACTTGGTAACCAGTTAATGCACCGGACATTGTTTCTTTAGATATTAAAAAACCAGAATCATAACCTGTACTTAATGGACTACCATTAGGTAAAGTTACTGTCATTGTCCCACTAGCAACCCCTGCATCATCACTCATTGTAACACTTAAACCAAAAACATTTTTGTCTGTGTATAAATATCTTTCTCTTGGTACAAAGTCAACCTTTATATTATCAATCTTAACTTCAGAAATGCTTGCTGGTGTATTATCAAAATAAACATTTACTTTTGTGTTTTTCACATCACTAGGATCAGAATAATTTCCTGCAATATCTTTTGCATCAACAACTATGTAATAATTGCCGTCTGGAATTTCAGAGGCAGAATCAATCTCTCTTGTCCAAGTTGTATTTGTATCTTCATATTTTTTTGTATATTCAGAACTATAATTATTCAATTTTGAGACAGGCACTAAATAAACAATGTGCTTATCAATATAAGTTTGAGCATCAGAGATTCCCCCATCTGAATAATCAACTGTTATTGTTCTTGAATAATAAAAATCGTCATGTACAGAATCAGGGCCTTCAGGACTTATAGAAATTATAGCAGAATTTGTTGGCCTTACTGCATCAACAGTAAAAGTGTCAGAGATGCTATCACCAACCGCAGATATTGTAACAACATCTTTTCTATCATTATACACTGGTATTGTAGGTATCCCAGCACTTGATGTTGATGCAGAACTTGCAGAAAAAGAAATAATCACAAAGCCACTACTGACATCTACATTAAAATCAATACCTTCTGGATCTTTAAGTGAAGAAACATGCAAAAGAGCAGGATATGAGTCTGCAGCTACATTAAAAGAAACAGACCTTTCGCTATTCACATATTTATTATCGCTACGTATTACAATTTCATGTACTGTTGCAAAAACAGAAGAACTTACAAATATTAAAATCAATAAAACTAAAGATACTTTTCTTAAAAACATCTATTTACACCACATTTCTCTATTTTTTGATTTTAATATTTTGTTACTATAAATATAATATATTATATATTTAAAATGTTTGCCTTTTATATATTTTTGAAAAGAATATGATTAAAGAATTAGATTTTAATAATAAGCACATCACAATCATTGGCACAGCACATATTTCTGCAAAGAACAGAGATCAGGTTAAAGAGATTATCTTAGATAAAAAACCAACTGCTGTTTGTGTTGAACTTGATGCCAATAGGCTTTATGCACTAATGAACCCAGAAGAACAAAATAAAAAGCCTAAATTTTCAAACATCTTTAAAACAAAACACAAGTCTGTTTTTCTTCTAAGCTATATACTTGGTGGGCTACAAAAAAAGATCGCTAAAAAATACAATATCACTCCAGGAGAAGAAATGCTTTCTGCAATCTCTGGAGCAAAAGTTGTTGGTGCAAGGGTATATCTTGTGGATAGAGACATTAACATAACTCTTTCAAAGCTACTTAAAAGATTAACCTTCAAAGAAAAAATGAATCTCTTGTTTGGTGGCCTATTTATTCCAAAAAAAGAACTTAAAAAAATAGACATAAACAAACTGATGTCAGAAGTAGAAACAGAAGAAGAAAAATCCGAAATAATTGAAGAAATAATGAAATTATTTACAAAAAGACACAAGAAACTAAAAGAAATACTTGTTGATGAAAGAGACGAGTTTATTGCTTATAATCTTCAAAAGATCCCTGAAGAAAACATAGTTGTTGTTGTAGGTGCTGGGCACCTTGACGGGATCATCAATAATCTAAATAAAGAAATAGATATTAAAAAAATACTAACTATTTGAAATTCTTATCCTTTACTATCTTTAGATATGCACCAAGTGTGTGAATCTTTGGAACTAGCCCTGCAAGTTCTCCATTAACAACAACTCTGCCAAGCTTTATTTCTTTTAAAAGTTCTAATTCTGTTTGTGCTTTTGCTATTAGATAGCCATTACCTATCTCGTAAGGCATATGTGCATCAGAGCCTGCTGTTTGTATAAGACCGTGCTTTTGTGCAAACTCTTTTGCTATCTCGTTTGCTCTACTAGTCAATACTCTTGAATTAAATGTCTCCATTGCAGGAACAAACCTTGAGATTGGTCCATTATTCATTAAATAATCAAAGCCCTTAAAATATCTGCCAGTATCAAAAGGGTGAGGGAAGGAAAGAAGAGCAGATTGCGATCTTGCATCATCAACAACCTCAAATATGTCTGTAGAAGATATCTTATCATAAGTAAATAATGCCAAGATATGCCCTAATTTTTTACCTTTAAAAGTAACATCAATCTCTTGGCCAGGCACAAAAACAAGATCATTTTGCTTTGCTAGTCTTGCAAGCTCTGGCCAAGCCCTTATTGTGTTATGATCTGTTATTGCAAAGCCTTTAAGACCTGCTGCTTTTGCTCTTTTTACAATTGTTTCTGGTTCACTTACTGCATCTGGTGAAAACTTTGAATGTATGTGCAAATCAAACTTATTAAATTCACTTGGGTAACTAATTTTGGTTGTTGAAAAATAAGTGTGCGCATCTTTATGTGGCTTTGGCTTTGATTTTGCTTTAGCTTTCTTCTTAACTTCTAATTTTGAAACTTTTTTTGTTGTTTTTGCTTTAACCAAAAAAATCACCTTACACTAAAGATAATAACTGCAAAGATGTTTTTAAATGTTTTGATTTTGAGAGAAATAGTTTAAGACAAGAGAAAACCACACTAATATTCTGTTTCGACCTTCAAGCCAGGTAATAGCATATTTCTCTTGCCTATACCGACCCTGAGTTTTCTTTCAGGGTTAATTCTTCATTCAGCAATCTTATTCGACCCCCCCTGGAAGATACCGTTTAATCCTTTTTGCTCCGTGTCTAGTTATCTAAAAACACTTGGATTTTTTGTATTATCAAATTCCAAAATATATGTGTGTTCATCAGTATATATATACTATCCTTGATTTTATGTAACATTTATAACACAAATGTGCTTTAAGATGTACCAACTTTTGAGAGACCCTTAATAACCCTCTCTTCAAGCACATAGTGAAAAATTAACTACAAGAAGTTACCTTTAACTCCATCAAGTTAAAATTAAACTAGAAAAAAACAAGAAAAAGATATATTACAAGATTATAAATAATATGTGCAAAAACATTTGGCCAAAGATTATTATATTTTTTATATGTGCTTGAAAGAAAAACACCTAACACAAAGGCACCAATTATTTCTATAATAGAACCATAAGCAATATGCCCAATAGCAAACAAAGCACTAGATAAAATAACACCAAGCCTTGGGGTTAAAAAACCTCTAAAAAACCACTCTTCTAAAAACACTCTTACCAAGAAAAGATAAACAATAGCAATAGGCGAATACCTTAAAATCTCTTCACTTACAAGATTAAGATCTGAAACCTTAAAAAGCACAGAAAAAAAACTAAGTGTATAGCTTAAAACAAAAAGCAAAAGAAAAATAATTATTGTTTTTATAAAAAACTCTTTAAAAGAAATTTTTTTTAAACCTTGTAATCTAAAAACCTGAGCAAAGCTATTTGCTCTATTAAATAAAAATATAAAATAAAAAGGTATGAAAAATAGAAAAATATCTAAAATAAATTCTTCAGCAATAAATAACATAATTTATCAAAAGAAACTATTTTAGTCAAAAACATTCATTCCGCATTTGCCACAAGCATATCTTGTTTTTCCTTCTTTTGACTTGTGAAGGCCCATTTTTACACCAGTTCCACACTTAGGACAGTCCTTTCCTTTTCTCTCAACAGAGTCACCGGAAACGCCATAGAACTTGCTTACCTTAACATTAACTGTTGGCTTGTGTTTTGTCTTTCCTTTCTTTACTCCGCCGCCTTTCTTTTTTGCCATTTAATATCACTCCTTTTCTTTTTCTTCATTTTTCTCATCAGTAGCTTCTTCTTTCTTAACTACCTTTTTTTCTTCAAGATCTCCAGTTCTTTTGATCTTGTGATTTAATTCTAGTTCCTTTAGGACTTTTGCATTATCATAAAGCTTTAGATAAGCTATTGCTGATTGCTTACCAAACTCTTGAGATATCTTATCAACAACCAAAAGCTTTTCATCAGCTCCAAGCATTGCTGAAACCTTTTTTAAAAGTTCTTTTCTGCTTGGTGTTTTTGCTCCTTTTATTTTGGCAATTATTGCAGTTCTATGCAATAACTCGTTTCTTTGTTTTTCAATTTCTATATTCATATTAATCTCCTTTTTATCTACTTAATCTTAATGCATATCTGCCTGGGGTCTTTACTTCCATTGCTTTTGCTATATCTGAAATTTCAGGATCAACAATTAAGGCGTTTCCCTTCCAGAAAGTTGTAAACGTAGTGTTCCCACAAACAGGACATTCCTTAATTGAAGATTTATCTTCATCTGCGACATTGTCTTCTACAATTTTTCTACATTTTCTACATGCTTTATATACCATAAATTATCACTTCTTTTTCTTTGATCTTGATTTATTATCTGCTTTGTCTTCTTTTCCTTTTTTTGTTGTTTTCTTAACTGCTTTTTCTTTTTTCTTTTCTATTTTTTGCCATTCTGCTTTGCCAAGCCCAAACTGTCTCATGGTTAATCCTATTTTTGTGTCTGCAATACTTGGCTTTAAACTAACATTAGCAACTCTTGCTATGACCTCATCGCCAACAACAAGTGTTTGCTTACTTTCTTTGCCACTAAAGCCTGGAAGCTCAGCATTATAAGAATTGAAATCCTCCATAACCTGAGAAACATGACAAAGACCTTCAAATGGACCCATCTTGATAAACGCCCCAAAGTCTGTTGCTTGAGAAACATTACCAGAAACTATCTCATGTAGCTTTGGAAGATAACTTACAACTGAAAACTTAACTTTAAAAAACACATTAGGGTCTGCAGGAACAATCTCTCCAATATCATGAGATATTACATCAGTTACTGCAACAATTACTCCAATATTTTTGTCAATTACCCCTTCATAATCATTACATAATTGATCAAGAATTATGTCTTTTAGCTCTCCAGACAATCTCTGCGGAGCAATACTAACTATCCCCTCTATTGTGTATTTTTTATAGCCCATTTTATCTCTCTCCTTTAATTTAAAAAAACATCATGTAATCTTAATGTTAAAACTCTATTTCCTTTTTTCTTTATTTTTGATTTTAAAATTTTATCGTTTGTGTATATTATGTATTTATTGCTAAAATATATTAATAAATTATCCACTTTTTTATATTTTTCTAACAAACTTTTATCAACCTCTAAAATCTCAAATTTATTTAATTCTTTTAATTTTTCTATGTACCTTTTTAGATTCAAAAGCTTTCTTGGCTTTTTGCTAAACACTTTTTCTATTTCTTTAAAAGATTCAGAAAGCACAAAAAACTTTGCATTTGGTAAAACTGTTAAAGCAAACTCAAAGATATCTTTTTTAAGTTCATACATGTATATGAATACATTTGTATCAATAATAATATTTGCTACTCTATTTGATTTGCGCATAACCTGATAATCTCCAACGCCCCGAAACCAATCTACTAATTGCTATTGTTTCATTTTTGTAATATACTGCTACATTCTTTAGAGAAATATTTACTATATCTCCTTTTATCTTTTTTATGTTTCCTAAATGTGCTGCTGTGCCAATAATTAATACTACATTTTCTCCAAGCTTTATACCGTCTTTATTTGAGTCCAATAGTCTTTCTATTTTTGTGTATTTTAATTCTAATTCTTGGCCCATTAACGGCTTAGATTTTTCATCACATATCAATTGCCCAATCATCTTGTCTCCTGCAACATAGAATGGATCAAGATCTGTTCCAACAGCAATCAACCCTCCTGCATGAACTTGCTTAAAAGGTATACCATTAGAATTTAATGATTCTATTGTGATTTCAATTGGCTTGTTAATTCCTGGATATAACCAAACCTTTTGTTTTTCGGATAAGGTTCCTTGCATAATTGCGCCACCAAGAACTCCCCCTCTTATCTTCTCTATTGGATATCCAGGTTTATTAATATCAAAAGATCTAACAATTCTCATTTTTAATGGTGCTGATTTTGTATCTGACTCAGGAACAGGAATTGCTGTTATTAATGCATAAACTAATGCATCAATGTTAGCATCAAAATGAGCAGAGGTTGGTATGATTGGAACATGAGAATAGCCTTCATCATCTAAAAATTTTCTAATCTTTTTATAATTTTCTTGTGCCTCTTCTTTTGTAACTAAATCAATTTTGTTTTGAGCAACAACCATGTTTTTTATGCCATGCATCTTTAATGCAGAAAAATGTTCAACAGTTCTTGGTTGAGGACAATCTTCATTAGCAGCAACAACAAGTATTGCACCATTTAGTAATGTTGCACCAGATAGCATTACCGCCATCAATGTCTCGTGACCAGGGGCATCAACAAAAGAAACTTTTCTTATAAGTTCTCTTTGACCACCACAAAGATGACATTTATTTGTTGCACCATATGCTTGCAAGCCTTGACAAGTTTTACATTTATAAAAACAAGCATCTGCATACCCTAGCTTAATAGATATTCCTTGCTTGATTTCATCAGAATGCTTATTTGTCCAAGTTCCAGTTATCTTTGATGTTAGTGTTGTCTTTCCGTGGTCAACATGTCCTACCACTCCAATATTAAGAACAGATTGTGTTTTTTCCATTTTTTTTATTTCACTTTATTTCTTTTTCTTTTTCTTTGTGCCAGATTCTTCTTTCTTTTGCTTTGGGAATCTTTCAGAAAAGCCAGTTGTGTCTCCTTCTGTTAATTTAATATTTACTTGAGCAGTGCCAGCAACTACAACTCTTCCAGCAACTCTTACTCTTTTTCTCTCACCTGGCCTTTTTGATTTAAAGCCTGTGCCTTTTTTAGTTAGAATCTTTTTAGAAACCTCTGAGTCAAGTTTTATGTGCATTGGAAAGCCCTGCTTATCTGAGCCACCTGTTATTTTTCCTTTTAAACCAGGAGCAATATTTGATAAATCAACTTCATCGTTGATTTTCTTTCCAAGCAAATGAAGCTTTGTTTTTTCATCTGCTTCTGCATTATAACTTTTTTTTGTTTTTGGATCTGATAATATTAATCTCAAAATTCATACACCTCTTTTTCATTGATTTTGTTTTTTATAAATTTCATTTTTAATAACTTCTATCATTGTTTGTTCTTCTGGGCTTAATTCTCCTTCCAGAGCCTCTAGCTTACTAATCATATCAAGGTTAAGAGAAATTTCAAGAACATCTCCTTCCTTAAAATCTTTAAGATAGGTGGCGTCAGCAATTGACACTGCCACTTCCATATCTTTTTGAGCAATCTCTATTTCTTTTCCTTCTGATTGTATGCCTTCTATTGTTCCTATCTTTTTACCATTTAAACTAACTACTGCTCCAGAAATCAACCTGCCCTCTAATATTCTTACGCCAACAACTGCTGGCTTACTGCTTCTAAATATAAAGTTTGGAAGCACCTTAAATTTACATGGATATATTATTTCCTTTAATAATTTATCATGCTCTGTTTTCTTTGTTTTGCTTAGCCATTCTTGATAATCTTCAATTAATTTATATATAATATTATTTTTAAATATAGGGATTTTTAACTTATTTATCTCATCTTCAAACTCTTGACTGATTTTAACATTAAACAAGAAAAGAACTCCTTGGATCTTGTCTTTTTCGTTTAATATTTTCAATTCTGTTAGGTCTTTGTTTGTGAATTCACCTATATCTGAGCTTGCTATTTTTATACATTCCTTTTCTAATAGCTTATGTAGCGCCTCAAGAGAGCCAAGGGTGTCTGCTTTAATAAACGCCCCTTCTGGGCAATTTATAAAACAATTATATGATTTTGTTTTTAGCCTCTCTATTGCTTCTTTATCATTTGCAGAGATAATTACTGCACCTGGTAGACAAGCATCAATTCCTGGAGCCACAACCTTTATTCCCGAAGCTGCATGAATCACAGAAATGTTTTCAAAACTTCCTTTCTTATCAACTGCAGTCATGAAGTTTGGTTTTAATATTGCCTTTACTTTTGAGTTTTGTAAACCAAATCTTGTTGGAAAAACAATTTCATCCTTTAGCTTTAGACTGCCTTGATAAACAATAACATCAGCAGTCGAACCCATTCCTTTAAGCTCGCCAACCTCAAGAACAGCCCCGTGCATATGATCGTTTTCATCAATTGTTATTTTTTTCCCTAGAAATTTTTGACTTAAAACCGATAAAAACAAAACTGTTTCTGCTAGTCCCCAGCCATTAACACACGATCCTGGAATTATTGCAATCTGTTTTGTAAAGTCTGTTACTCTATCAAACCTTTCTGCTTGAAAGCCTTTATCATATAGCTGTCCAACAATTCTGTAGATTAATTCATCGATCTTTTCTTCTATTTGTTTTGATTGTGTTGTAAGGTTGTTTGAAATATCTTTTCCTTCTTGACACCAGCCATGAACCAAATCTAACTTGTTAGCCACAACTAAAAAAGGAACCTTATACATCTTTAGAATATTGAGCGTTTCAATATCCTGCACTTGTAAGCCTTTGTTGATATCCATTACTATTACTACTAGGTCTGCAAGACTCCCGCCTCGCTCTCTTAGATTATCAAAGGCATTATGTCCTGGTGTGTCTATGAATAATAGTCCTGGAATGCTTAATTCAAAATTATATTTTTTAGCTAAGTGCCCGCTAATCTTTTGAATTACATCAATTGTTATTTCTGTTGCGCCAATATGTTGTGTGATTTTGCCTGCTTCTTTATCAACTATACTGGTACCTTTAATCTTGTCTAGAAAGGTTGTCTTTCCAGAGTCAATATGACCCATGACTGTGATTATTGGTTGTCTATATGTTATGTTTATCACACTTTAGAAACTAAAAACAACATTTTATCAAAAGATAAAAAAACTTATTCTTTAACAAGTTTTTTCTTTTGATGTCTTGTCTTTTCTAGATGATAGGTGTCTGTCCATCTAGTCTTTAGTGGCTTGTATTTTTTAACTAGTTGATTTTTCTTACATTTGCTTGAACAAAAATAACTTGTTGTTCCGTCTTTTTTAGCATAGATTATGCCTGTGCCTTTTTTTATTTCTTTACCACAAAATGTACATTTCATTTGCATTCACCTTTAATCTAGCGACCCCTAATGTCCTTTGCTTCAGATTCAGGATTCATTAAGATCAATACATCGCCTTTCTTTACTAGGCCCCTTACATTTCTTTTCTTAATTCTTCCTTTTTCAAAGCCATCTAATATTCTGCAAAGAACTTGGGTTGCTTCGCCTCTAGAGCCTGTTCTGCCAACAATCTCTACGACTTCTGCAGGAACTCCTTCATCTGCCATTATCAATCACCTATTCTTTTTTTTCTTCAGCAACTTCTTCTTTTTTAACTTCTGCTGGCTTTTCTTCTTTCTTATTTTCAGATGGCTTTTCTTTTTTTTCTACTGGCTTTTTCTCTGCCGATTTTTTATCTGCTGGTTTTGGTTTACTTTCTGATTTTGGTTTTCCGCCACTTAACTCTTCAATCTTTGAGATTAATGCTGAAAATTCTTTTTTTAAAACTCCTTCATCAACAACAGCTATAGCACTTGCTTTTGCATTTATTCCTGAAATCTTTCCAAGCTCTTCCTTTGTTGAAACATAACTGAATGCAATGTTCTTTTCTTTACAAATTACTGGAAGGTGCATTACTATTTCTGCAGGAGTTATATCTTCAGCAATCAATACTAATTTTGCTGTGTTTCTCTCTACCATTTTTGTTACTTCATTGATTCCTACTTTAACTTTACCTGATTTAGAAATCTTTGAAACAACATCAGCTTGAAGATTCTTTAAATCCTCTGGTACGCTGAACTTAACATAGTCTGCCATTTTAAAACCTCCAAAATGTTTTCTTCATCGGCTTTTTTCTTTAGAAAAAAGTATACTAAGTATAATATATTTAGGCCAAGAAAGCTTTATAAATAGATTCATCTTTTTCTAGTATTTATGAGCCAAAATACCATTAAAAATGCACTAATCAAAGAAGAAAAAAAATCGCTTTGTTTAAGAAAAAAGATAGGTGCTGTTGTTGTTAAAAATGGCAGAATTATTGGTAGTGGATATAATGGCAATTCTCCTAGTATTCCGCCATGTTCAGTTATTGGCTGTGCAAAAGATCATTTTAAGTTTAGGCCAGGACAAAGAAACGAGCTATGTACTGGTGTGTGTGCTGAGCAAAGGGCTATGATTGATGCGATAAAGAAAGGGTATGACTTGAAAGGAGCAGAATTATATTCTACATATAGTCCTTGTGTTTCTTGTGTAAGATATATGATTGAATTTGGAATTAAAAAGGTCTTTTATAAAATTGATTATAGAGATGCTTTTTCTAGGCAAATACAAAAGCTAGGGAAAATAGAAAGAGAAAAGATTTAGAATATTTATCTAAACTTTTCAGGTTTATAATCTGTTTGTATTGGGCAATTAGTAAATATTTCTGACCAATTTGTGACATTTTCTACAGCCCATGAACTTATGTCTTGGTTGAAACTGGTTGCACTATTAAACATACCTCCCATATTAGTTACTTTTGAGACATTAAAATCTAAGGGCTGATTAAAACTATTAGCTTGGAAAAACATAGCAGACATATCAGTGACATTAGAGGTGTTAAAATTTAAAGGTTGATTAAAACTGGTTGCACCAAAAAACATACGACCCATATACCTTACACTAGAAGTATTAAAATCCAATGGATGATTGAAATTTGTTGCATTAAAAAACATACTACCCATATAAGTTACTTTAGAAGTATCAAAATCTAAAGGTTGATTAAAACTGGAAGCACCGTAAAACATACCACTCATACCGGTTACTTTAGAAGTGTCAAAAGAAGATAAAGACTGATTGAAACTTGATGCACCATAAAACATCAAAGACATGTCAGTGACATTAGAGGTATTAAAATCTAAAGGCTGATTGAAACTTGATGTATTGTAAAACATGTAAGACATGTCAGTGACATTAGAGGTATCAAAATTTATAGGCGACTTGAAATTTGTAATCCCAAAAAACATACTACTCATATCGGTTACTTTAGTTGTATTAAAATCTAAGGGCTGATTAAAACTGGTTGCATCAGAAAACATACCTGACATATCGGTTACATTAGAGGTATTAAAATCTAAGGGCTGATTAAAACTTGATGCATTCTTAAACATCTCAGACATATCCGTTACATTAGAGGTATCAAAATTTGATAAAGGTCGGTTGAAATTGGAAGCATCTCTAAACATCCAACGCATATTGGTTACATCAGAAGTATCAAAAGAAGATAAAGACTGATTGAAACTACGTGCACCTGAAAACATACCATACATATCAGTTACATTAGAAGTATCAAAAGAAGATAAAGACTGATTGAAACTATGTGCATCAAAAAACATAGCGCCCATATTAGTTACATTAGAAGTGTCAAAAGAAGATAAAGACTGATTGAAACTACTCGCACCTGAAAACATACTACGCATATTAGTTACATTAGAAGTATCAAAAGAAGATAAAGGCTGGTTGAAACTACTCGCACCTGAAAACATACCCCACATATCAGTTACATTAGAAGTATCAAAAGAAGATAATGGTTGATTGAAACTAGATGCATTCCTAAACATATGTTGCATACCAGTTACATTAGAGGTATCGAAATTAGATAAAGACTGGTTGAAACTAGAAGCATTACGAAACATATAAGACATATTGCCTACTTTAGAGGTGTCAAAATTTGATATGGGCTGATTGAAACTCATATCATAAATACATCCAAACATATTACGCATATTAATTACATTAGAGGTATCAAAAGAAGATAATGGCTGGTTAAAATCGATCGCACACTGAAACATCGCAAACATATCTGTTACACTAGAGGTATTAAAATCTAAAGGTTGATTGAAACTAGAAGCATTAGAAAACATAAAAGACATATTAATTACATTAGATGTATCAAAAGACAATGGTTGGTTAAAACTAGAGGCCATATTAAACATAGACCCCATATTAGTTACTTTAGAGGTATCCCAAGAATTTATGCTTTCATTAAATACTAAACTACTACATTTATAAAATATGCCTTCTAAATTTGTTGTGCCATTTAAATCCAGTACGTCTGTAGCAGTAATATCTAGATTAGAACAGCCATAAAAATAATAACCATTGTTACCTAGATTTAGGTTACCCCAGTTTTTTATTTCTATAAGTTTTAATCTGTCGCCATTATTATTAAAACGAAATCCTTTAATTACTCCAGTTATTTTTATTTCATAAATTCCTGGCTCTGAATAAGTATGTGTTGCTTCTGGCTGATTCCAAGAAGTAATATGACTATTTGTACCATCATTCCAATCAACATTAAAATTATAAGTTCCTGATGATTCTAATGGCAACCTGATTTGACTGCTATCAGAAGAAGGGAGATTACCAGCATCTGAATTGGTAGGGGTTGCTTTTGGCTGGTTCAAAGAAGTGATATTACTATCTGTGTCATCATTCCAATCAACACTAAAATTATAAGTATCTATTCCTTCTAATGGTGATCCATCTTCTAATGTTGATCCGATTTGATTGCCAGTAGAAGAAGGAGAGGGTGACCCAGAAGAACCATCACTTGTATTTCTGGTATCAAATACTAATATTGTTGGAGGGCCAGTTTCTTCTGAACCTGGTGGCTCATCCCCATCTTCATCATCGCTATCTCCATCATCTGGAACAATGTGGCTACTACCACCATCCATTGATACTTGATCAACACCATCATAAATTATTGCTTTATCATAACTGGTTTTTAATTCAGATTCATTCATGTCTCTAGAAATTCCCGCTGAACCTCTTGATCTCTCACCAATATTTCCAAAATAAAAAGTTCCAAATATTATTACTCCAACAACTAAAACACCCATTATAATCAAAACTTCCATTGTTGCTTGTGCTTTTCTTTTTAAATCAGTTTTTTGTGGTTTGTTGTTTTTAGATAAAGTTTCTCTGTTTCTAATTAATTTTTGACCCATTATTTCTCAACCCAATAATCTAATATAAATATACTATAATAGAATAAGGAACAAAAATATATAAACTTTTGGTTTTTGGTTATAAAAAAATAGACAATGATAATTTTTTAAAATTTAAAAAAATAAAAATAGAAAAAAACTACTTCTTCCAATAATCATCAAAATGAGTAAGAAGTGCTCTTGTAAGACTTGGGTTATTCTTTAAAATTGTTAAATGATATGTCTCTTTTGGTGCTGATAAATCATTTAATGACATGACAACCTTGTTCTTATCAATGATAAAAGCATCCATTGTATGTTCTTTCTCTTGTATTGCAAAATTCTTTGGGAAATCAAACTCTTTTGTTATAGGCTTAGAGATTAATTTAACATGAACTTCTGGCATCTCTGAAATTGGCTTAAATGCTTCTACTCTGTCATCCATACTTGTAAAACCAGTAATTTCTTTTTCTGCATTTTCAAATTCCTGAGACAATAGCTTATTATAGTCTTTAATATTTTTAACTTGTAAAATCTTCTCTTGTACCCCTGCAACTTGATTTGACCAGGTTTCTTTACTTAAGATATCTTTTACTTGTTTATCAAGAAGAGATATTTCTTTTTTCTTATTATCTATTAGTTGTTTGAAAATTTCGTTAGGATCAATTACCTTATATCTCTTTGGTCTGCCATAGACTTCTAGAATTAGCCCTTTTTCTTTTAATTTTTCTAAAACATCATAAATTCTTGTTTTTGGAATTTCAGCATTTCTACTGATATGTGGAGCATCAGCTTCAACAAAATTAAATAAAGTTGTTAATGTTCTGGCCTCATATTCTGTAAGACCAAAGTCCAATAATAAACTTAATATTTTGCTATTGTGCATAAAACCCCTATTCACATTAATTTATTATATTATATATATTAGCGATAGTTAAATAAACCTATTCTTTTTTTTCTTCAGCAACTTCTTCTTTTTTAACATCTACTTGCTTTTCTTTCTTAATCTCTGTAGGTTTGTCTTCTTTCTTGGCTACCACTGGCTTGTCTTCTTTTTTCTTTGGTTCCTCTGATGGTTTTTCTTTCTTTGCTACTGCTTGCTTTTCTTTTTTATCTACTGGTTTTTTCTCAGTTCCATCTGATGGCTTGTCTTCTTTTTTATCTGTTTCTTTTGAAGGGGTGGTTGTGGTTGGTGTTCTTCTAACATAAGGCTTTTTTGGAGCACCACCTGTTGTACTTGGTTTTCTGCCACCAGCTACTGGTTTTCTAACTGTTGTTTTAGCTGAGACTTTTCTTGTTCTCTTTCCTGGAAGTGGCTGATCTTCATCTATTTCTTTTTCACCACTTTCGCTATTATATACAAAATCATCAATTGAATATGCATAGTCCTTATCTGATCTTATTATCCCATTCTTTAATTCTAACTCTCTTATCAATAACCAAAAGAACAATGCTACTGATTTTCTTCCTTTATTGTTATAAGGTATAATAAAATCTATATTTCTTGTATTACTAGAAGTTGTACAAAGAGCAATTATTGGAATATTTGCTTTTGTGCTTTCTACAATTGCCTGTCTATCCACATTAGGATCTGCAATAAATACCAATTTTGGTTCTACGAAGTGTTCTGATTCTGGATTTGTAAAAGTTCCTGGAATAAATCTATTTAATTTTGATTTATAGCCAAATGCTTGCTCTAAGATTTTAATGCCAGGAAGAGCATATTTTTTCCTTGAAATAAACACAACATCTGTTGGTTCATACTTAGAAATAAAATCAATTGCAATTTTTATTCTCTTGTCAATTACTTGAACATCCATTACATTGATCTTGTCGTTTCTAGACTTGAATACGAACTTTCTCATTGGCCCATTCTTATATTTTGTTCCAATATGTATTCCGTTCTTAAGATATAAATCAACATTAACAAGAGTTCTGCTCTGTGGTGTTCTGTTTTCTGTTGTTTCAAAATTTTTAGGTTTTGTATTCGCTTTATCCATTTTTATCACATTTAATTATACTTCATAATATCATCAATAACTTCTACATGAGTTAAAAGCATTCTTCTACAGCAATATTTGTTTATGCCCAAGATATCTAATGCCTCCTCAAATGTTTTCTTTTCTTGAGTTATCAATCTAACATACTCATCATATTTGTCAGCTACAACCTGACCACATGAAAAACATCTTACTGGACAAATCATAATTTCACCTTTTAGAATGTTGCTTTTTCTTTCTAGCACCCCTGCCTAATTGTTTCTTTGGTTCTTTTTGTCTGACATCATCAACAAGAAGATGCCTATCATATTTCATTATCTTTTCTTTTATTTTTTCCTTGTTATTCGCTGCAAGTATTGATTTTGCAATACACGCTCTTGCTGCTTGAACCTGTGACATTACTCCGCCACCTTTTACATTTATAAAATAATCAAGCTTACTTGCTTCTTCATCAAGAAGAATCATTGGTTCTTTTATTAATCCTTGCTTGTAACCAGAATAATATGCTTCTAGAGCATGTCCATTAATGCGAACTTTTCCAGTTCCTGCTTTTGACATACATCTAGCAACTGCATTTTTTCTTGAAGCTTTAACAAAATAATTCTTTGCCATTTTTTTCACCTAATAATTATATCTTTATCTTTGCACCTAATAGTACACAAACCTCATTTAGAGTCATGCCTTTTAATTTTGGTTTTTCTGAAACAACTTTTGGAATGTCCTTTTCATAAACTTCAGGAGCATCAATAAACACCTTAAGATTTCTTAAAGCTGCTTGACCTCTAGCGTTTCTTGGAAGCATCCCTCTCACTGCAAACTTTATCATTTTATCTGGATATCTTGGATATTTTGCATTCTTTAATGGATTGCCTTTTCCTTTTCTATGTGTTCTTTCTTTGAATCTTTCCATAATATCTTCTTTTGTTCCAGAAATAAATGCGTAGTTAGCATTAACAACAACTATTTTTTCTGAACTTCTTAAAAGCTTTGGAGCGATCTCAGAAGCAAGTCTTCCAAGTATTTTGTTTTTTGCATTTATTATTATCATATATTTTCACCAAAATAAATTTTATTTTATCAACTTTACTTTTTTGTAATCTATATTGTCCTTACAAAAATCTTTTAATGTCTTTAGCCCTTTATATTTTGCTTTTGCAGACTCTGAAAAACTTAAAGCATAGATTGTTATCTTCTTATCTAAATTTCCTGTTCCTAAAACTTTTCCAGGAATTACAACTATATCTCCATCTTTAATATAAGACATCTTCTGTAAGTTAAAAAGATTTTTAGAAGGTTGCTTTCTTGAAGATGATTCTAAGATTCTTGCAACACTAGCATATATCTCTTTTTTCTTATCTTTTGATGACTTATATAGATTCTCAATCAATTTTTGAGTCTGTAAATTTTTTATATCTCTTTTCATAATTGTTCTCTTTTTTAATTTTTTCAAATATCAATTCTTTGGAAAAGGTTATCTGCTGAGGGCAGGATTCGAACCTGCGAAGCACTAAGCACTGGATCTTAAGTCCAGCCCCTTTGACCGCTCGGGAACCCCAGCGCTAAGCTTTGTCCTCTTTACATTACTTAATTTTCTTTTTAAGTAACATCATATACTCTTTAGTATATCTATCAAGCAACTTTACAATTGCTTCAATTGGTAGTTGACCAATTAATTCTATGGTTAATATATAATTATTAGTATCGTTAAGTTTTAAACAATTCTTTGGGCAAGCATCAACACAAGCTTGGCAGTTTGAACATTTATTAACATCATCAATCTTTGGTTTGTTAGAAACCATCTTCATACATTTTACAGGGCAAGCATTAACACAAGCCTGACAACCATCACAGCCTCTTAAAGTCTCAAGTTCTGGCAATTGCATATAAGAAACAATTGCAGGAGAGAATTTTACGTGTGTTCTTCCTTGACCTTGAATTGCATATGCATCAAGTCTTAATCTTTGGTTTTCTTTTAGTTTTGTTAATGGTATAGTGTCATATACTGGCTTAACCTCTTCATCATTTGATTTTAGGTCACCAGAATAGACTGTGCATGGCCCTTCTTTTTCTAAAGTTAATGTTATTTTTTTTCCTGTTGATTCTGTTGGTGTTGTTAATGGGACTAATGCGATTCTGTTTGCAAGCATCTCATCAACAATAACCGAATCATTCTCATAAAAATCAATCTCATCAACTGCATATACTGATAAACAATAACTTATCTTCCTTCTTAATGTGTTAATATCTATCGGGTCAAATCCCTCTGCAAGATACTTATAAGTTTTACCAACTGTTTCTAGATAAGTTATTTTAGCCATATTTTTCTGCCTACCATTTTAGTTTTTCTTTCTAAACTTTTTTTGTTTTCTACAACCATCATGTGGGACAGGTGTAGTATTTGATATGCTTAAAATATTTAAGCCTGCTCTTGTTAATGTCTTTAAAGAAGACTCTGCTCCTTGTCCTGGGTTATAATAAAGATTACCGCCAGGTGCTCTAATCTTAACATGAACATTCTTTATTCCTTTATCATTTGCTTTTTCTGCAACAACCTGAGCAATCTTAGTTGCAATATATGGAGATCCTTCTTTATGCTGAGACTTTGTCATTTGACCACCAGAGCATTTTGCAATAACTTCTGAACCAGTCTCATCTGTTAGAACAATTATAGTGTTGTTTCTTGAAGCAAAGATATTAACAATACCTGTTTTTCCTGGACTTGCCATAATCATTCACTCTCCTTTTTTGTCTCTTCTTTATTTTGTTTTACTGGCTTAACAAAAGGCTTTCCTTTTTGTTCTTGTGCTCTGTCTATTGCTGCTTTTATTTTTGTATCAATATAGGCTATTGAATCTCCAGCCATAACAATAGAACTTGGTGCTGTCCTTTTTACGCCATTTACTATTATGTGTCCATGAGTTATTAATTGCCTTGCTTGTTTTGGTGTTAATGCCAAGCCTCTTCTAAAAACTTGTGTTTGAAGTCTTCTTTCAAGTAAATCTGATGCCTGTAATTTTAAAACATCATCAATTGTGTGATCCTTAGTAAAAATACCTGTTCTTTGTAATTTACCAAGCAACTCTCTTGTTCTTTTCTCGTAGTCATCAATATTACCAGCTAGAAGATTTCTAGCCATCTTTCTGTAATTTCTAACGATTGACTCTGCTTTCCAAATTTCTCTTTTTGTTTTTAAGCCATATTCTCTTTCAAGCTTTCTATCATTAATCATTTTCTGCTTATCGTGAAGCTTTCTTGGAACATCATATTGTCTATTTAATCTTCTTGGTTCACCCATTATTTTTCACCTTTATTTTTTTTAATGTGCCCCCTACTTTTTCTTTTCTACACCAATTGTTGAATGCTTTCTACCAGTTGATTTAGATTTTTGTCCTCTTACTCTTAGGCCCCACTGTAGTCTTAAACCTCTATAACTTTTTGATTTACCAAGCCTTTGAAGTTCTTTTCTCTCAACTAGCTTTAGATCTGCCATGATGTATTGAGCTTGGGTACCATCTCTTTGTTTTGGTCTATTAAGTAACCAAGCAGGCACTCTTTTGTCTAAATTTGCTATTATGTTTTCTATTGTTTCAACATCTTTATCTGTTAAATTTCCTACTTTTGCAATAACCTTACCAGAATCTTTGAAGAATATATCTTCAATTGCTTTTCCTAATCTATAACTTATTCCATAGATCAAAGTTAAACCATCAGAGATTGTCATATACCCTGGTATATCTCTATTTGCAATTCTTACGATATGTTTAAAGTCAGCACCTTCTTTTGCAGGATTGAAATGACTTGGTTTAGGCTTAGGCTTGACCAATCTCAATCTATCTGTAGATGCACGACCTGAACCTTCTGATCTACCTTTCTTAAGCTTTGCTTCTGATGATTTTTTACTTTTCTTTTTATCTTTTGCCATTATTAATCACATTTAATTATTCTAAAGGAAACACGTGTTGTATTCCAATCTTTTGTTCTTTGTCTTTTATTTTGTAGTAAATATATTTGGTGTCCATCTTATCAATAATTATTTGTTTACCCATATTCCTACCTTGCATTATAATGCATTTTCTTCCCTTCTCTAATAAACCCATAAATCATCACTCTATTTTTTTTAATATCATTTTTATATATTTCATATATCTTAAATCCACTTCATTTTCTGTCTTAAGGTTATGCTTTAACATTACTGCATCAAGATAAGCCACCTTTCTACACTTTGGGCAAAGAACACTTGATAATAGATTCTCTGGTCTTCTCTCTGTCTTACTTAGTTTTTTAACTTCTAATGCTCTTTTGCCATGTGGCATGCCGTGAAGAATTGCTTTACAAACTGCACACTTGTGTTTTGAGGTCTTCTTCTTTACAACAACTCTTGATTTTCTACCACTTGGGGTAACTATTGTCTTGTGTTTTTTAAATTTTTGATCTGGATTTGGCATATTGTTTTTTCACCATATTACTTTTTCTTATAGTCTGCAGGAACATAGTCTGCATATTTTTTCTCAAATAATTTATCATAAATATTATTTACTATTATTGATAGTATAAAGACCACAAAGATATATGTCCAAAAACCATGAAGATCCCAAGGCTTTGGAAATTTCGCATCTATAAATTTTATAGGACCATAAAACTTATTTACAAAATAAACTGCTGGAAGCCCTATTAACATTAATGGAATCAAGGTCTTAAACATTCCTTTAAATTGTCTACTCATAAGACTGAATGCTTCTTTTTGTTTTTCTTGAACCCCTATGTAGTCATTATTTTTCATTAATTCTTTCATTTCTGCTTGGATTTCTTTGTTTCTTCTTTTTACAAAAAAATATTCTTTTGGATCTGAAAATAAATGTTGTACTGTTTTGTTTATAATTACAAATATCAATGAGAAAATTATCAAATCTAACCAGTATGATCCTGTTATTGGTATATTCATATTTTTATCACTTATTTAACATTGTTTTCAAAAAATTACCTGACTCGAACAATTGGTCTTTTGCTAATTGTTCATAGAACTTATAAACAATCCCTACAGTTAACAGAATTCCTGTTCCTGTTCCTATTGCTCCTGTCATGTCTGCAAATACTGCTAAAAGTCCAACAGTAATTGAACCCATAACAACTATTGTTGGTATGTATCTTTTTAGTACTGTTACTAAAACTCTTTCATCTCTTCTAAATCCTGGTATTGACATTCCTGATCTCTGTAACTGGCTTGCTACTTCTTCTGTACCTTGACCACCAACCTCAACCCAGAACTTACCAAAGATTACACACATTATAACAAATAATACCGAATATCCTAAAACTGAAAGCACCATTCCTAAAGTTGCACCACCAAAGATTGCTGTTTGCAATAGCCCATGTGATGGATTTAAGAAATTTGCAATTGGCGTTAAAAAATTACCAAGTGCCTTGCCTTTGGCAAGAGATGCAAACAAAGCAATGTTTGCAAATAATGTTCCTGTAAGAATGACTGGCATATTTGAAACATATAATAACTTCACTGGAAAATTAGCACCCATTCCACTTCTGCCAACAGTCAAAGGGATATTAACATGTATGCTTTCAATATAAACAACAGCAAAGAAAACCAATAATGTAAATAATATTGGTAATAATACTACTGCTAATAATTCTGTCATTGCACCTGTTGTCGCATAACTAATTCCTTGGAATAATAGTCCTCCTGGATAACTGATTGATGAATTTGGGAAACTAAATATTTTCCAGATAATTGTTTGACAAACACCTCCAGCAATGAATAGCCCAATTCCTGAACCAATTCCATATTTGCTTACAACTTCATCAAGATAAATTACTATTATTGCACCCAATACTATTTGTATAATAACTATCAAAAGCATTCCTGGTGCTGGAACAAGCATACCAAATACTGAGTAAATTATTGCCTCAACTATTGCAAGAACAATAGCAAGAAGCTTTTGAGCTCCAGAAAACCTGGCTCGCTCTTCAGGCTTTGAAAAATCAAAATTAATAATCTTTACACCTGCAAGCAATTGCAAGATGATTGATGCCAACACAATTGGACCGATACCAAGAGTAATTAAGGTACCTATATCACTTGCAAGTATCATCTGATACATGCTGATGTTTGCTGTTTTACTAGGGTCAAGACCATACAAAGTTATTGTTCCTAATATAAAGTAAACAACAAGAACAACTAATGTCCATAGTAATTTCTGTCTTGTATTTGGAACTTTGCTTGGTTCCTTGACTGAAGGTAACATCTTCAACAGACCGTCAAAAAAACTCATTGAACCTTTCCCCCGGCTTTTTCAATCTTCTCTTTAGCAACCGCTGTTACTAAAGCATTACTAAAAACAACTGGCTTTGTGATATTCCCTTTACCAAGAATCTTATCATAGCCTAGTTCTTTTAAATTTATTTCTTTTTTATCCTTTATCATATCAGACAATGCCTCAAGAGTAATTGTCTTTAGCTTTGTCTTTGGTTTTAAGAAAACTCTTTTACCAAAATCAACATAATATTTTGTGAACTTGTGTTTTGTTGAGCCAGCTCTACCTTTACCACCAGTACAGCCTGAACCTCTTGCGTTCTTTGTGTTACCGTGACCGTGAGTTCTCTTTCCTCTTAATCTATCAATCTTTCTTTTAGCCATAACTTTTCACAAATTTAAATCATTTTTAATAGAAGAGTATTTATTTGGTCTGCTCTATAACCAAGCACTCCTCCTTCCTTAAATGTCTTTTTAATTCCTTTTCTGTCAAAGCCTTTTGTTGGTGGCTTTAGTCTAAAAACCTTCTTGATCCCAAAATCTTCAAGCTTTGCTTTTCCTGAGATTATTTCTTCAACAATCTTGTCTTGTTTTTTCTCGTCCTTGTAATGTTCTTTAAATTTAATTAATTTTCCTTTCTCATTATAGCAATAACCTCTCTTGTTTAGCATTTTCTTTAAGGTTTCTTTTGATATTTCGCCATAGGTTACCATGTTTCTTAATTTATGAAGCATGCCTTTAACATACTTGTCTTCTGGATAAATTACACAATGATTTACTCTAGTTAAGTTTAATAGCTTCATTGTGTTTTCAATATCTGTATTAACCTTTATTGGTCCTCTTATTCTAATTATTGCAAACATATCTCATTTCACTTTTTCATTCTTTATCTTCTTTATCTTCAGTTTCTATTTCCTTTTCTTTGGTCTTAAAATCTGAAATCTTGTACAATGCATCAATTGTTGCTCTTGCAAAGTTTAGCTTTGTGTCTGTTGCGCCTCTTGTATCTGACCAAAGATCTTTTATTCCTACAAGATCAAAGATTGGCTTAATGCTATCACTTACAGCTAGGCCAACTCCATTTGGTGCAGGCAAAAGCTCTACTCTTAAAGATGAACATTTCCCTGTGACTTTATATGGCACAGAATGTTTCTTTGAACAGTTACATTCCCAAGAACCACATCCTCTTCTTACTGGGATAATATTTAATTTTGCATCTTTGATTGCTTTTTCCTGAGCAACTATTCTTTCAATATTCTTTCCTGTTCCAACACCTATGTGGCCATTACCGTCTCCAATTATTACAGAGACTCTAAAAGAAAAATGCCTTCCTGCTCTTGTTACTCTTGTTGTCTTTTTAACATCAATTATTTTCGTCTTTAGATCAGGAATAAAGTAATCAACAATTTCAGGTTCCATAATCTTTTTACCAAGCTTGAAAACATCATCTAGAGAGGCTATTTTTCCGGACTTAACTCTTCTACCAAGCTCAGTTTTTGGAATCCAAGCATCTTTATCAAATACTTTTTCTTCTCTTTTTTCCCTTCTTGGTCTATTTTCTCTTTCTTTAAATGCACACATAGAATAATCACATCTTTAATATTTTTTCTTTTGTAGCAGTAAACTCCTTATCAATTGGTTTTTTTAAATATTCTGATATTACTTTCCCTTCAATTCTTTCCTCTTTTGGAAAAGCCTTTTCATCATATGGACAATCAAGCCCAGAATCTACAATTGCCTTTAAGCCTGCAAAGATCTTATTACCTGACTTGTAGTTTCTTGCACCTAAGTCAAGTATAACTTCTTTAACTCCTTTCTTCTTTGCTTTTTGAGCTAAAAGCAAAGTTGTTAAGTAGACTGCAGGTGTGTTTTTTGTGTTTCCTGAATAGCCTAAAGCTTTTAATTCCTTTGAATCTGCACTTGCAATAGTCTTATCTCCATCTTTATTATATCTTATCAATTGAGCTCTGACAAGAGTATTAGTTACTCTTAATACAACTCTGTCCTTTTTAGACTTAAGTACTGCAAGTCTTTTCTTATAGTCTGTCTTTTGCTCTCTTCTTCTTTTAAATGCAACTTTATATGTTGGTCCTGATGTCATTTCTTTTCACCACTACTAATATATTCTTCTAAATGTTTCTTTCCTCTAAAGTAGTTACCATTTATCATTAAGTAAACTTGACGATAGTTTTTATCATTTAGTTTGTCTTCTTTTTTTAATTCTCTTAATCTTTTTCTTAAAGCCCTTATCTTGTCATTATATAGGTTTCTATTTTGTCTTGCGCTTGGTGTTCCTCTTCTTTTTCCTTGTCCTCTTCTTCTTTTTAATTGTTTTTTCTTTAGAAGAACTCTTGCTCTTCCTCTTGATTGGCCAGTATCGTTTTTCTTCTTTACTACTCCTTTTGCTATTGCATCTCTAACATCTTGCTTAGTTATTGCCTTATCAACAAACTCTTTATTGGCTTGATATTTCTTCTCATCAATAACTAACTTATGCTTGCTTTTTTTAAGGATAGTTCCTGAAATTGTTTTTAATTTATCTAACTTCATAGGTTTACACCATTTTTTAATTTAATATTTTAAAGCCCTTTTCTTTTGCAACTTTTTTTAGTTCTGTTTTTTTCTTTAGGCCAAGAGTTCCATTAAATCTTATTGCGACCTCTTTTGGGTTAAGTTTGTTTATGTCTGTTGCTGTTCTAACAATACACTCCTTTAAACCACAAGGGTGCTTTTCTTTTTCTGTATTCTTGTGGCCATAACCAATCTTTGGCTGTGGTCCTTTCTTAACAGACATGTGTCTATCGATACCTCTTGGGTATCTCCATTTTTGCACTTTTCTGTTGCGTTTTCTTAGTCTTCCATCAATTGGAAAGTGCCCTCTAAAGTTTGGTGTATCATTACTCATAATCATTCACTCTTTGCTTTTTCAACAATATAACAGCCATCATCAAATATTCTAAAATCTCTTCCAATAACTCTTGTTGCTTTTTCTATGTTTCCTGCTGTTTGGCCAGTAGCATATTTGTCAAAACCTTTTACTATTATGTCTTTTCCTTTAACTTCAACTTTACAGCCAGGAAGGATCTTTGTTTTTCTTGGTTTCTTCTCACCTAAAAAGTTTGAGATAATAACTTCGTCACCTTCCACTTTTACAGTTATTGGAAAGTGAGAATAAACAACTGAAAGCTTGTAAACATAGTCTTTTTCAAAACCCTTTAATGCATTTATTATATGCTTCTCTGTGCTGTTAACAACAGCTTTGATTGTTCTTTTCTTACTTTTAGGTGTGAGCTCTATTTCTCCATTCTCAAACTTTGCAGAAATATAAACTGGATTAAATGCAATGTCTATTTTCTTTCCTGACTTTTCAAGAACCAAATCGTGAGATCCAAGATGCACTTTTACATCGCTTGGTATCTTTATCTTTGTTTCTTTAATTTCTTTAATTTCTTTTTTTGTTTGCATAATATTTTCACAATTTATAAAATTAATAAATGTAGCCAATGATTCTTCCACCAAGGCTTTTCTCTTTAGCATCTTTGTGGCTCATTATACCCTGTGTTGTGCTTACAATTAACACGCCGACATCTCTTGAGATAAGATAAGACTTTTCAAACTTTTCATAGTCTTGCTTTTTCACAGGATATCTTGGTTTAACTGCCTTACATTTGTTTATTCTGCCACCCAGATAAACAACAACTTGCTTACTTGGTTTCTTATCTAAAACCTTGTACATCTTAATATATCCTTCTTTTTTTAGAAGAGTTAACACACTTTCTAAAAACTTAGAATGGTTAAGTGTACATGTTTGTTTAGAAGCCATCTCTGCATTATTTATGTTGTTTAATGCGTTTGCTATTGGATCGTTTAAGCTCATCTATTTTCACCTAATAAATATTTAATCTAATTTTTTAAATCCCAACTTGTCTGCATATTCTTTAAAGCATCTTCTACAGATGTAAAGATTATATTTTCTTATAAGTCCTTTGTTAGTTTCACAAAATCTACACTTTCTTGTTCTTTTAAGTTCTTTACTTGTTTTGCCTAATTTTTTATAATCTATTTCACTCATTCAACCACTATTTTTAATTTTTCTTTTGCAAATTCTATTGCCTCATCTTTTGTGATTCTGTGTTTCTTTCCTACTTTTGCGATATTATATTTTCTCTGTTTTACTCTGTATCCCTTTCTTTTCAAAGACACGCAAACATCAAAACCTCTGATTCCAAGATTTGGGTCATATTTTATTCCTGGAACATCTAAATATTCATGTATACCATAAGAGAAAACTCCTTCGTTTGAGAAAGATTTCTTTTTTATCTTGTTATTTTTTGCTTTTAATGTTAGATCTATAAAATCAAGAGCGTCTTTTCCTCTTAAAGTTACCTTGCCACCGATTGGCAGACCAGGCCTTATTCCCCAAGTTGGTAATTTAAAAGTTGAAACTGTCTTTACTGGTTTCTTTTTAGTTACCAATTGTAGAATCTTTAAGCCTTTTTCTAGCTCTTCGCCAGCTTCACCAACACCCATGTTCACGGTTACCTTCTCTACAAAGATTTCCCTGTTTGGGTTGTTTTTTTTATCTGTTGTCATAAAATATCACTTTTTAGTTGATTACAAAAACATTTTTTTCTGTAGTCTCAAACTCTTTATCATCAATCTTTAATTTCACTAATTCTTTTTTAATCATATTTCCTTTTGTTACTGAAACAATAGTTCCTGTTTTTCCAACATGTTTACCACCTATCAAGAAAACCTTTCTACCTTTCTCAAGTGGATAATATTCTTTTATGGTGTTGTTTTCAAGGTCAAGCTTAATAGATGCTTTTGTCTTATAAGCTTGGTTTGTTGTAAAAACGCTTCTCCCATCATTTGTTATTAACTGTGTTTGTCCTTTCTTTGATATCATTTTTTTAACTATCTTACAAACCTTATATTTTGTCTCTTCTTGATTTATTTCAATCAAGGTAATTAAGCCGTTTTTCTTATATGTTACTTTATAAGCTTTATTTATCTTTGGAAACTCAATAATATCAAATAAGCCAATTGCGTAATTGATTGACTTGACTGGCTTTTTATCAACTAACATTTCTCTATTTCTTATAATAAAGGTTGATTCTCTGTTGTTCTCTGTTAAGTGTAATAGATCTCTTAAGACATACCCTGCACTAACAACCTTTTGAAGAGAGTGCTTTCCAGGATTTGGTCTTAGAACAAATCTTTTTTTCTTATCAATCTTATGAACCTTTCCTGTATTTTGAGTTTTTAAAACTCTTGTACTTCCTTTCTTTGTCATATTATAAGTCACCAATTATTTTTTTGATTTTTTTTCAACAAATCTTTTTTTATCATTTAAAACTAATGATGTGATTACTAGGTTTGAGGCCCTAAAAGGTATTAATTTTTCTTGACCTCTTGAGTTTGTCACCTTGAAATCTTTAAGATAAACTACTCCTTTGTCATAGTTTACCCTGTCTACAACACTTGTTTTTCCTTTATTGTCTCCAACAAGCACTTTAACACCATCTCCTTTTCTTAAAGGTGCTCTTTTCTTATTTACTTGTTTTATAAGTGGCTTGTCAATTGGAGCAACTAATAATTTTCTTTTAACATGATAAACACCAGTTAACATTCTTTTTCTGTTCTTTCCTGGTTTTTTTGTTTTATTAATCATTTTTTATTCACCCAAAATAATTATCTTAAATAACTGCACTGGCTAACCCTGCAATCTTAGGGAATCTCTCTCCAACTTCTTTTGCAACACAACCCTTTATTTCTGAGCCTTTTGGAAAACCTTTAGGGTCTGTTAAGACAACTGCATTATCTTCAAAGCAAATTCTCCAGCCGTTCTTTCTTCTGTATTCTTTTTTAACTCTAATAACAACTGCTCTTTCCATTTTCTTTTTCATTCCTGGCTTTCCTTTTTTAACAACAACATTTAGAAGAGACGCTATTCCTGCTGACTGTACTCCTCTTTTTCTTGTTTTAACACCAATGACTGAAATTATCTCTACTTCTTTAGCACCACTATTATCTGAACATAAGCATCTGGAGCCTGCTTGAAGCCCTCTTGTTACATTTGAACTTATTGGTTTCATTCTTCTTCAACCTCTTCTTCCTCTATACCTTCGTATTTATCTTCATCTTTAAGTATTTCTTCCATGTGGCTTAAGGTTCCTAGTTTTTTCATAATAACAAAAGACTTTGTTTTGCTTAGTTTTCTGGTTTCGCCAACAAGCACAATGTCTCCTATATTAATATCCATACATTCTGGGCAGTGTACTGGGATCTTTACTTTCTTTTTCATGTATCTTTCATATTTTCTGATATACTTTGCTTTTTCTATTTGTATTACTGCGGTTTTTAAAGCTTTTTTCTTAACCACAGTACCTTGTAAAGTCTTTCCTCTTACACTTATCTGTCCATGAACTGGGCAGTTTTTATCAAGACATGTTTTGACATCCATAACATTTCACATATTTATTGTTTCTAAATTTATTATTTCATTTTGTTTTATTTCAAATATTTTTTCTTTATCATCTCTAATTTTTAGCAATTCTTTTGTTTGGTAGATTACTATTCCTTTTTTTCCTATCTTTGTTCTGTCTGACGAGTTTTTTATAATTACTTTTTTTCCGATCAGCTCAGAATTTTTGATATTAAGCATCGATTATTTCCTCAAGATATCCTTTTTCTATTAATAATTTTTTTATTCTTTCTTTTTGCTCGCCTTGTAGTTCAATAACATTGTCCTTTACTGTTCCACCACAAGCTAACTTCTTCTTAAGATACTTTAAAACTTCCTGTTGCTCATTAGCATCTGTAAATCCAGAAATCAATGTTGCATACTTTTTGAATTTCTTTCTTTCAGTTCTAATTTTTATCTGTTGTTGTTCTCTTGTTCTAAGATCACAAGTACAGATTGTTTTTGGTAAATGACATACAGAACAAATCTCAGCCATATTCTAAATTTACACCTCACAAATTATTTCTTTTTTGGAACTTCTTTTTTTGAAGTTGCTTTTTTTGGAACTTCTTTTTGTTTTTTCTTTAGAGCATTTAATTTTGTTAAAAGTCTTGCAATCTGCTTTTTTAGAGCTGCTTTTTTTGTTGGATTAGTGGATTTTGTTTTTGATGCTAGCATTCCTTTTTCTTTTGCTAGTTCAAGTTTTAAATCCTTAACTTTATTTTCAATCTCTGTAACTGAATTTAATGTTACTGCTTTTTTCTTAGTCATCTAATCACTCTTCAATTATTTCTTCTACTATTTCTAATTTTTCTGTTTTGGTTTCTTTTTTTGCTTTTGGCTTCTTTTCTGTTTTTTCTTCTTTTGCAGGTTTTTTTTCTTTTGCTACTTCTTCTTTTGATTTTTTCTTTTCTTCTATTTTTTCTTTTGCTACTTTTGTTTCTTTTTCAACTTCTTCCTCTCTGTTCTCTAGCTTTTTTTGTTCTCTTAAAAGCTTGTGTCTGTGAGATAATTCCTTAACATCTATCTTGTCTGAAAAGACAGTTTCTGGCTGAACAATTCTAAGTCTTATGCCGATTGTTCCTAGGCCAGGAAAGGTTGTTCTTTTTTCAAAAGTAACAAGGTCTTTTTGTGAACCTGCTTTTTTCAAATATCCAAATGCGTATCTTGAAGATCTTTTTCTTTGACCTTTACCAGCAGTGTTGCCTTTTGCTACAATTTCAGCACCTACTGCTCCTGCATTTCTCATCTGTGTCATTGCTCTATAAACTGCTGATTTCCATGCAATTCCTCTGCCGATATCATTTGAAATATTTTCAATTATTACCCTAGGATCAAGATCTTTGTTTTGTAGTTCTCCAATCTCTATATGCACTTTATTTAAACCAAAATCTTTTTCTAGATCCTCAGTTAATGCCTTGATATTATATCCGCTCTTGCCAATTACAAAACCAGGCCTTAAAGCATAGATAATAACTCTTGTGGAAATTGGTGACTTAATTACCTCAACATCTATAAATCCTGCTTGCTTTAGTTTCTTTTGTAGATACTGAGCAATTGCCATCTTTTTTAGTTTGTCTTTAACAAAAACATTTTCCTTCATGTTTGATCTTAAGCCTCCACCACTATAACTTCAATATTTGTTGATTTTGATTCTCTTGTCTTTCCACCTATTCTACCTAATGGCTGTATTTTTTGTCTAGTTACTCCTTTTGTTGCAAACATGCTTTCTATCTTTAATTTTTCTGTATCTAGATTTTTATTTTCAGCATTTGCTTTTGCTTCTTCTAGCAATAGCCTTATATATTTTGCACATTTTACTGGGTATCTTCCTATTGTTGTTCCTCTTTTGCTTTGTCCTTTCCTGTTTGGAACTTTCTTAGCATACTTAACAAGTGGAAGGTAATCTCTCTTTGCTTCAATATCTGCTAAAATCTTTAAAGCTTTTTTTACAGGCATGTTTCTAAAATAATTTCCAAACTCTACTGAATACTTTACAGAGATTGGAGCATTACGCCTTACAGCTTTTGCTGACTTTTTAGGGTCTAGCTTTTTTTGGTAGTTGTAATTATGATCTGATGACATATTTTCTCACTTTACTTTCTTGCAGCAACAGCAGTACTTGACTTGGTTGCACCAATTCCTGCTTTACCGTGTCTTATTCTCTTTCTTGTAAATGCAAACTCCCCAAGATAATGTGCTAGCATATCTGGAAAGATTTCAACAGGTAAAAACTCTTTGCCATTATAGACATAAATGGTTTTACCAACCATCTTTGGTGTAATTATGATGTCTCTTCTGTGTGTTCTTATTTTCTTGTTTGCTTTTTTGTCTTTTTCTATTCTTTCATAGAACGCATCGCTATGGTTTCTTTTTAAGTGTCTCTTTGCTCTGCTTCCAGCGATATTTGCAAAATCAAGTAAAGACATCTTTTTTAGTTCTTCTAGAGTGTATCCTCTAAATTTAAAATCTTCTGCCATTTTGTTTTCACATTTTTATTAATTTCTTTGCAGAGTGTTTCTTTCTAAGAAAAACTCTATTTACTTTTTCTTTCTACCTGTCCTCTTTGAAGCAATTGCACCAACCTTTCTTCCTGGTGGAGCATGTCTTGAAGTAGATTTAGAGTGACCAACGTGGTGCTGATAACCGCCGAATGGGTGATCAACAGCATTCATTGCTACTCCTCTTACTATTGGGTACTTCTTTCCTTTTGCTTTCATTGCTTTAAACTTTGCACCGGCGGTAACAAATGGTTTTGTTTTTCTTCCGCCTCCTGCAATTACGCCAATTGTTGCTCTTGCATCAAGTGGCAATTGTACTAACTTACCAGATGGTAATTTAATTATTGCTTTTTCTTTTTTGTTAACAAGTATTGCTGATTGGCCACTTGCTCTTACAAACTTTCCACCATCTCCAAAGTTTTTTTCTATATTAAATATTGTGGTTCCAGGGTCTATTTCTCTAAGAGGTAAAACATTACCTGTTTTCTTTTGAGCGCCTGGGCCAAACTCTAGTTTCTGACCAGTAACTAATCCTTCTGCACAAATCACATATTCTTTTTTGCCATCTGTCATTAAGATTTCTGCAACTGGTGATGACCTTATTGGGTCAGTTACTAAATCTATAACTTGGCCAGTCTGTAGTTCTTTAACAGTTCTATAATTAATATCAAACTTAGCATTATTGGTAGCAGTATATACAGGTCCGCCTTTTCCTCTTCTTTGAATCTTTAATCGTCTTCCCATTTTTAATCACGCATTTATAAGATACCTAACTTATTAGCTAAATCTTGAGCATTAAAGCCTTTCTTTAAAGTTACAAAAGCTTTCTTTCTGTTTTTTCTATCAAATAAAACATTTACTGTTTTTACTTTTACATTATATAGTTTTTCAACAGCATCTTTTATTTCCTTTTTAGTTGATTCTTTGTTTACAACAAAAGTTACTCTGTTGGTTGTTGAAATCATATTTACTGTTTTTTCAGTAATGACTGGATATTCAAGCACTTGATAATATTCAATTTTTTTCATAAAATATCACATTTATTCAAATCTTTTTTTAAGCTCCTCAATTGCGCCTTCACTATAGATTGTTAGTCTTCCAGCATGTGTTCCTGGAGCTAACTCTTTAATTGATAATTGTCTTGCAGAGATGACATCTGCACCTTCAAGGTTACTGAATGCCTTGTGGTTTTTATTGTCTGCTAAGACAAACAAAATGCTTTTTCTTTTCTTGTATCTTCTACCTCTCATCTTTCCTTTTCCTGCTCTTACTGTTTTCTTTTCTTTTGCTTTTATTATGTCTTTGTCTAGGCCTAATTTTTCAAGAGCATCATAGATTTGTGAGGTCTTGTTTAAGCTTTCTATTTTATTATCAAAAATAATTGGTAATGTTATTTTTTCAGGAAGGATATGTCCTCTTTCCTCAATTAAGTTTCTGTTAGCTGTTGCAGAAACTGCTGAGATTATTGCTTTTGTTCTTTCTTTTGAATTTATTTTTCTTGCAATAATTGATGAGACCTTTGGTGGGTGGGATTTTGGACCTCCTACTGCTTGACCAACTCTCATTACTCTTCCTGCCATTAACACTCTTCTGTTTTTTGTTCTTGGTAATCTTGCTTTACCAGTGTTGATAGAGACATTTGCTTTGTTCGCTTTTCTTCTACCTATATAGATAGATGTGTAGTCTCTATTAGAGTAAGGAGAAACACCTGTTGCTTGATAGCCCTTTGACTGACTAGAGATTACTGCTTTCTTGATTAAGTCTGGTCTATAGTCTTGTGCGAAATATTCAGGTAACTCTATCTCTTTGATTGTTTTTCCTTCTAAATCATAAATATTTGCTTTCATAGTAAATCAATACCTTTAATCTTTACTTGTTAATATAACTTATATCTGTCAATTCTAACTTTTGTTTTTGTGGCCTGAATGTGTGTCTTAAAGCCACTACTCTTTTTGTGGTTCCTGGGGTGGTTCCATCAAGAAGAATAAATTTGTTTTTTAAAAGTCCATAGTTTTTTAGTCCGCCTTTTCTATTGACTTTGTTAATATCAGAATCTATCATTACTAGTTTTTTATTGGTTTCTGTCCTGTTATGATAGCCGTATTGTCCTGCTCTTGCAACAGTGTACATGATTGTTGCAGGATGCCATGGGCTTATGCTACCAACATGTCTTTGTGTTTTATTTGCTTTTCTTCTTTGAATCTTAATATTAAATCTTTCAACAACACCTGTTGTTCCATAACCTGTTGTTATGCTTTTGACGTCTAGGTAATCATCTACCTTAAAGACCTCATCAACAGAAATTGTTTTGTTTAGTTTTTCTTTTAAGTAGGCTATTTGTTCATCATAGCTTCCTGATAATGGAATCTCAACAATTACTGGCTTTTTTTGACCAGTTCCTGTTGCCTTGTAATTGATTGTTGCTATTAAGACTAAAGAATCAGCTTCATCTTTTCTTTTAAGGGCATCTTCAAGAGTTGTTGCTTTTTTTTGTTTTTTTCCTGTAACTCTTTTTTTAAAATCAGTGTCTTGGTTTGTAAATTCAAATATTGCTTTTTTGCCAGCTTTAACTTTGTGGCTTTTATAGAATCTTGCTCCTATTACTTTTAGGTCAGGAGTCTCTAAGATTGTGACTGGAACTGAGATTTCTTGACCATAGGAGGATGCGCCTTTTTTAGCGTTCTTGCCTATCACAAAAGTGCTGCCTGCTTTAATTGCGTAAAAACAAAGTGGCTTAGTGCCTTTAATTGTCTTCTCTACTCCTCCAAAGGAGTTAAACTTAGGGATTATGCTACTAGCTCTTACTCTTGGATAAAAACTCATTGAACCAGATCTTGGTGTATTTAGTTTGCCCATAATAATCGTGCTTTTTGTATTATATTTTCATTTTTAATTATTAATATTTTAAAATCCGTAGAAATAGCAAAAAGATAATTTTATCTTTTCTGCATTTATGAGTTGGTTAGTGTCTTTTTCGCCACTGATTTTGGTACCAACAAACAGTCTACAGATTGTGGTTTAAATGCCTAAAAAACAAACAAAACAAGCTTGTTTGCAAATTGAAGGTCAAATAAAGGTCTTTTTCTTTAACATGTCTTAAGCAACCCTTTAGACACATTAAAAATATAATAAATATAGAATATTTATAGAATCAAAATGTTTATAAATAGAAAGGAAAAAAAGGAAAGGATTAGCAAGCCACACAAACTATTGAACCACCTAATGGAGCGCCAAGATTTCCTAAATTATATCCAAACACTTGTCCTGTATTGCTATTATAGTAACCAAATCCTGAAGTTCCATCTGGCCAATCAACAGACAAAATAAAATGACCGCCACCTAAGTTTATTGCATCGTTAAACACAGCAGACATCGTGTCAGTAACTGTTATATCGGTAAATGTGTAATTTGTAATTGTACTGCTATTCGCCCAACCATTAATTAGATTCATCATATCAAACCAAGTAAAGTAGCTACAGCCATCAGTACAAGGTGATGGAGGCATATATGGGTTTACTGTGTGTTTTCTGTCATTATGCACAACAATTCCTTCTGCAAGATAATTGTGGTTTTCAATTAATGATAGGTTATAGTATGTTTCTTCTTCTTCTTGTAATTCTTTTGTAATAATCCTTACCTCTTCAAATTCATTTGTTTTTTGATTATAATATAACAAATCATCATTTGAGGTTATTTGTACTAATTGCTTATAATCTTTTATATTAGAGATATAAAAGGAATGGTTTTCTGTTACAAATAACTTTACACCATTAGACAACCCTATTTTGTAAAGTTTAGGAGTAAGTGCTGACTTTTGATTTTTGTGGATTATTGGTGTTTTTACTGTTGTAATAACTATTTCTTTTGTTTCTTCATCTAAAGAATATACTTTATCTCCAGATTTTATGTCTTCTATATTTACATGACCATTAGGAGTATAAACTTTAGTGCCTGCTTTAAAACACACGTTACCACCATAACCAGGTCCAGCACCTGTGTGTGTTCCTCCACAACCATAATCATCATCATTTTGGCCATCAATTACATTTAGTAATTGTGGTTCATAAATTTGTTCTAATTGAAGAACACATGTTTTAGACGTCAAATCATTATATTCTATCCAACCTTGAGAGGTATTATTAAAAGCAGCACAGTTTGCATTAATATATACATCATCATAAAGGTTATTATCATTACTAATTTTACTTACAATATATGGTTTTCTGTAGGTGTAATAATTTATGCTTCCTGCTTTTGTATTTACTAAATTGCCTGCTGAATCTTTAATTAAATATTCTCCAAATTCTTTATTGCCATTAGTAATAATCAAATCACCAAAATTCACATCAAAATGGTAAACTGATTGATCCAGAGTATTTTCTTCATAAAATGTATTTGTATAATAATTTAAGTTTGGTTTATAATAAGAAGTATATACTAATCCAAATCTCCCAACATCATCGTTAATCTTAGTAATGTATTTTGAAATGGAAAAATATCCTTTATATCCAGCTTTGCCAAAATTAAGAACAGCAGTTAAATCGTCAGCTACTGTAGATATTAGAGATACAGGAGCAGTCCAGTGTTTACCATTATCATTAGAAAATGATGCATTCAATATTTTTTGATTAACCTCTCCATTAACCATGTGATGTCCAGAATATTGGTAATATTCCTCTACAATTGGATAACTTGTCCAAATCTGCACCATCCAATTTTCCTCAGGGTGTATCGCTTGTTGAGAATAATTGGAATATATTTCTGTTGGCCTATCTTGTCCTGTATTTACGATTGTAGAGCCATATGGTTGTGCAAGGTATGTTGCATTATTTTCTTTACCAAAGAAATATGCAAATTGAGAATTATTTGTACCTGGATTTGGAAATATTGTTTCAATCTTTATATCTTCTGTCACAGGGTCAAATACTAATTCCATTGGTTGAGAAATACCGTAATTTAAAGCATTAGTAAATCTTAAATAATTTTTACTATCTTTTACTAGCTGAGATGCTCCTGATATAAATGAATAGTGTAATTTGCCATCACTATCAAATAATAATGTACTGCCTCTTGGTTCCATTGGGCTAAATTTTGGATCATCTGTTATATATAGTTTCCAAATATTATTCTCCTCAATATTTGGAGTATATAAGATATATGTTTCTAGAGACTGAATATTAAAATCACCACCACTATCTGGGTTAATCGCATATCTCGTACCTACAATCGCTAGTTTGTTATTTTCTCTTTGAATTTGTGGGTAATCATAATAATAGTTATAGTTTTGTCCATCTTTTGTAAAAGTAGATAAAGACTTACCACCACTTAATTTTGAATTAATATATGCAAAAGTAATTGGAGAATTACAATTTTCTGTAGTAGTGTTTGAATTATTATTCAAAGTTCCATTACAATTGATTATCGCAAATTTTCTAATATATATATTATCATTTAAAGAATAATATATTAATTTTGTTAATTTAAAATCTACATTATCATAATTGCCGCTATTTGAATACTCTGTATAATTATCAGCAGCAACTCCTGCTGAAATAAATGTTACTTGCGAGGTTTCAGAGATTTGGTTGTGGAATGTGCTTTCTACTAATCTATAAGGGGCACCATCATTATCATTTAACTCAAAATACAAACCCCCAATAAGATTATTTGAATAACCAAACCCAGGGTATTCTGCCACAAATGAGATGTCTCTATTACTTATATAATTTGGTGCATATGCATTTTTAATTGCAAAAACATTAAAGATAAAAGGGTCACCAGTTGAATTTACTTTTATAAATGGAGATACAGAGACGGATGAGGAACATTTATTACTTTCATAATTAATTGTAGAATTTACTAAGCCGGTCGCTTGTGCATTTGAAACACTATCACTTTTATAAATGGTTGCCCCAAAACCTGTACTTTCGCTGTGAGTTATTTCATCAGTAATTAAACTGTGCCCAATACCAGAAAATGGAGTTCTCTGCCAAAAATTACGTAAATACGAGTCGCCTGTCGCAGTAACATAATTCTTTGCTAAATCCATGGACACGCCTGGGAATCTCAAATAACTACAAGTATAATCAGATTCACACAACCCATTATATTGACATTTTTCTCCAACTACTAAACATTCTCTTATTTTAAATGAAGAGTCTTTCGAATAAATAATAGCTGAATTATATTTGACATCTAAATGAACATTATAAGTATTAACTCCTAAATTTTCGCTATCAGGAATTAACATTCCTTCATTACAATTTGCATCTCCTAAATTTGTCCAATTTGATGCAGAAGATAACTTGTATTTCCAAGAACATCTGAAATTTGGCAACATTGGACCAAAAGTATTATTAGGTTCTCTTTGTAATGCATCTAATTTTATTTTGGTATTTTTATAATGTACTCCATAATATTCATTGGCTGTATTTGTATCTAACTCAATTACTGAATAAGGATATACTACTCTTGTATCTTCAGAAATATGTATAGTTTTTGGAGTTCCATTATGAAGGGTGTTGGAAAAATCTTTTGCACTAACAGTTAATGTGTTATCTGATAATGTTGCAGGCGTGATTGTAAAAACACAATTTCCTGATATTGGATTAATTGTTGGTTGTGATGTTTGCCAATTACAGCTGTTTGAAAGAGGGAAATATGCGTGGGTGTTATTTTCTTCATCAACATAATAAAATAAAGCAAAATAATCGTTTTTTGTTCCAATGTTTATGTGTGATTGACCCATTATTATTAAACCATCTGGTGACCTAACAACCTTAAAATTAATTATTTCTGTTTGAGCAGTTTGTAAACCACTATTACCTTGTTGCTTTGCAACAACTTTTCCAACATAATCTCCTTCTTCTGTCAAGTTTATGTTTTTTGTACAGTATGTATAATTATCATTACATGTAAAAGAGCCATATAGTTGCATTTGCTCATAGGACGAATTACTTTCTGCTCCTTCCTCCCCTGCAAAATAAAGTTTTGATTCTTCTTTTTTAGATGCGAAATTAATCTGATCAAGGAAAGGTTCTTTTTTATATAAATTTATATCTACTGTTAATGGTAGAGTACCAATATTATCTAAAAACACTTCAAATGGAACAAGACCTTTATTTACTATTTCATTATTAGGTTTTACACTGGTTATTGAAAATGGAATATTATTAAAATTTATGATTTTGTTTAAATTGTAAGTTGATGTGTGATACGCAGTAATTTTTAAGTTATAGCGCCCAGAACCTTGAACTCTAAAATTAGCTGCTGAATTACAAGGGATGTGGCGAGAATAGGTAGGTCCACTACCTGCTGTTTCAGGAGATAATAATATATAACATGTTGCATTTGATACAGGAATAGATTCATTACCTATTTGTGATTCAAATATAGGATATACCATAAACCTTTGATTTCTATTTAATTGATAATCTCGAGGCAAGATGTTATCTCCTTCTGCAAAATACAATTTATCAGGTTCTTTTCCTTCTAACTTAATATCTTGATCTTGATAACTTATTGTGCCTGTCGCCCCAGAATTATCTAAATAAACCAACAAATCTAAATGTTTAGATTCTAATTCAGTAAATAGAGGGATTATTAAGTAATTTTTTTGTATGTTTGTTAAACCTGTTGTTGCGTTAACTGTCTTTAACCCATCTCTTGAACAAATTGATTTAAAGTCATAAGCGTAGTACGTGCTATGTGAACTAGAATTTGGAGACACATCTACTATAATTGGTCTAAAATTAATTCCAGTAAAATTACAATTTGGTGCCGTTATATTTATTGGATTAGTTATTTGAAATTTAGATAAAAATCTGGTTGTAAAATAATTATTAACAACAGAATGATTTTCTGGTGAAAAAGACAAAATATAACTTGAATCATCAATTATTGTAATATTATTTGGACCTGCTGTTGCTTGTTCTTCTGCATTATTTATTACTGACAAAGAAATATTATATGTGTTTCCGACTTCAAAATATTCAGAAACTCTAATAAATTCTTTACAATTTTGGCTTATTACTTTTGTTTCTGAAGTATTTAGATTTAGTGAAGACCAAGAACATCTTGGAATTTCTGAAGGGCCTAGTCCATATATTTCAGAATTTAAAAATAAATTATCATTAATTTTGTAATAGCTTCCATCTGTTGGTGAAATAATTTCAGCATAAAATCCAGATGGTGGTGTAATTACTTTGTCAGGTGTTATATTATCTGCAAAATAATTTGTATTAGGTATATTTGCATAAACAGTGATTTTATAGGTTCCTGCTGCAGAACATCTAAATTCTAAAGTTTTTAAATTGCTAGATCCAAAAGGAATATTTACTGCATAATCTCCTGTAGTTGTTGATGGTTGTTCAATCAAAGTACACTTAGAAGTAGTAAAATCTCCTTCTTTAATAACTACTCTATATATTCTCGCCCCATCTATTTCTGTATCATTATCTAAAGTAACATCCACTCTGAAAGTTTGATTTATAAGGCTTGCACCAGTAGGGTTAAGAGCTAATTCTATATTAAATCCTCTAATCCATTAGCA